>MAAC01009537.1_pt1 | contig 220365 bp, 208 predicted proteins | sample 1115981 | NCBI WGS metagenome assembly MAAC01 (sample SAMN04961126, study PRJNA320927) | seawater metagenome | isolation source: sample BD02T64 sea water enriched with oil for 64 days | place: USA:Gulf of Mexico | collected 2013-07-27 | reverse complement strand
CTTCACCCGCTTTAACAACGCCCAAAGTATTAAGGGCGGTGTAAAAATGGCCTTTGATACCGAAGACGCCTACGACAAGTACCTGACCATTCAGGCTATTCGTCGACTGGGTAGCTAATTATTAAAGCAGAATAAATAGGCCTGAAATTCATTTGAAATAAATATGAAGCGGGCTAATTATTGAATTTAACTCAATGGTTTTTAGAAAATTATAACGATAATGATTAATTATAAGAATAGGGGTGTTAAATGATAAATAAAAAACAAGCAAAGTTTGGCGTTTCCATACTGGCATTGGCGGGGGCACCCTTTCTGTCGCCTACGGTGTCGGCCTTTGACTATTCGGTATCGGGATTTATTCGCCAGGAAATGGCGTATAAAATTAACAGTGACCAGAATCCGCAAAACCCTAACGGTGATCCTGCAAATGGATCTTCCGTGACAAATCTAGCCCCGTTAGACCCTCGTTCATGCTCACTTATCAATGTTTTGGCTGGCGGCACACCAGGGGCAGGCGCTTGTTCCATGGGGTTAATTCCACCAACGTTTGATAAACCTAAACTAGAGCAAGAAAGCGATTGGAATGTATTTGCTACTCGGGCTGAGATAGATGTAAATATAAATTTTACTAATAATCTAAGCGGTGTCGTTAAGGTCCGCGGCTATTACCAGCCGGATGTTTTTGATGATTACGGTGATCCCAACCTTTTCTCTGTCAATAACCACGGTAACGAGGCGACATACCTATCCATCAGTGATGATGACTATATGATCGATTTACCATCCCTTTATCTTGATTATGCTAAAGGGCCACTGTGGGTGCGTGTCGGTAACCAGCAAATTGCTTGGGGTGAAGCCTTGTTTTTCCGGGTGGCAGATGTGGCTAACGGCTTGGATCTTCGTCGTCATTTGTTCTTGGATTTTGGCGCAGAAGAGTATGCGGATGAACGTTTATCAGCACCGGGTGTACGCGCCAGTTATATTTTGACTGAAGGCTGGGAGCTTGAGGTCTTTGCCCAGATGTTTCAGCCCACGGTGTTACCCAATCGTGGTTCGCCCTACAACCTGACGCCCTATCCTCTGACGATTGATTTTGAGCCAGGCTATGACAAGGTAGATGACCAAATTAATGGTGGTATTCGACTCCAGGGGCAAGTGGGTAACTTGGGTATGCAGTTCTTTGCAGTGAGTCGTCATAACCCCGACCCCATTTTTAGATTGACGCCCGGGGGGTTGTCAATGCCCGGGACGGCACTTGAAGGGCCGCTTGGGCCGTCTGGATTAACTGTGGGAACTCAGCCATTTACCCAAGATTGGACAGGTGAGTTTGGGCTTAATTCATGGAGCGACTGGTTTGCTTCTACGGGTTTAGCGGGTTTAGATGGTCTACAGGTACTTAATAGTCTGGTGGATGAGTGGGGCTACCTCACAGACGCATTTACTGTATTCTCGTATTTTGGCCTTACTGATGCTCCGGGTGATCCTCATGTGAGTACAAAAATACAAGGCGATCTTATTGTTGATACCTTGGTCACGGCTTTTGGGGCACCGTTGCAGGCGGGGGCGGAGGCTATTTACGCCTCTGAGAATGTCTTTGGGCTGGGTTTTAATTACATCTTCTATGCCGATCCAGGTTCTCTTTTAGACCAGTTAGTCGTGCGTTTTGAGGCGAGTTATACGCCTGACAAAAAATTTACAGCAACAGGTGTGTCTAGAAGCTTTATCGAAGAAGATGAGTGGGTAACGAGTCTGGTGTTTGAAAAATACCACCGTTTTAGTGACACCTTTCCCGCAACCTTCTTTATTTTCGAATGGATGCATAAGTCTGAGAGTGACATGCTGGGTCGACATTTAAGTGGCCTTGGTGGTGATGCCAACCATCTACCTGGTGGCGGTGAGGATGGTCGCGGTTGGGATGGACTGGTGTTTGCCCTTCAGCAACCGTTTCCTAACCTTACGTGGCGTGCGGATTTATCGGTACTTTATGACTTAAATGGCGGCATGATGATACAACCCGCTGTGCGTTATAAGCCATCAGGCGAGTGGACGATTGAGGCATTTGCAAACTTTATTGATGCGAAGGATAGCGCTTCGGTATTTGCCCCAATGGAGTGGTCGGATGACGTGACAGTTCGTTTGACCTATCAGTTTTAATTAGTTTCGTAGTAAAAAAGCACCCATTCGGGTGCTTTTTTTTGCATTGCTAATCAATAAATTACCTGGGGAGAACCTGTTTTGTTTCGTGTCATGATGTGCTTGATGGCTCAATAACGATTCCCCCAATATTGTCTAGTCAGTATTTTAACATTAACTCCCTGGCTGCTATTGAACATTCTTGATGCCGAATGCTGATGATAATAAATTAAACATTTATATTTTTTAAAATTTCTAGGTGTCGTTGCTGTCGGTTTTACACCTGTCTATGCTTAGGGGGATATATCTTTATTCTTAGTATGAATTATATTTACTGCGAAGAGATTGGTGGTTTACTAGATCAGTTGATCGTTCTTTTTGAAACCACCTATACACCAGGTTGAAATTAGGCAACCAGTGGTTCTCGGAAATACATTATTGGGGGCGAGTGTAAAACTTGTTTTACATTGGGGAATTACTTTTGTTTATCGCCCCGACTTCACGCAATATTCTTTTCGTTCCAGTGGGCGAGCAATAGAGAAATTCTTTTGTTGGCAATCAGCTGAACACATTAGATGGTTCTTTAAATAAATATCTATCCGATAAGGGCTGGCTTTGATTTTTATGCGGCTGATTTCCTACAGCTATAGCCTGACTTAACGTGGAGATTTCACTTTTCACTTTTCACTTTTCACTTTTCACTTTTCACTTTTTATGATTCTAATGATTCATGGTTGTTGCAGGTCATTGGATGATGAGCGATAGAAGTCAATGGAGATTGTTAGTTTACATTGATGATGTGGGTGTTCGCCTAACTTGTGAATTCTAGTATTTGATTGGTTAGTTAAGAATAAAGATGATGTAAATGGATTGGCATTTTGTCTCAATTATTTTAGTTGCGTTATAAAATTTCCAATAAGTGCTGTTTTTCCTGGTATTACCTGGCGAAGTTTAATAGGTCTGATAATTAGAAATAAAAAGAAAGGTAAATATATGGATTGATGGTTCATGTTCTGAAAAACAGATGAGGATAGTTAATATTGAAATTCTAACGGCTATGGCTTGGTGGTTCTTGTGACGAGTAGATAAGGGCGTTTTTTAATAATATTTAAAATTATATATGATCTTTGATGTCGTTAAATTCATGCGTGGCCCTACAAGAGATTTTTGCCGCTGGTCGCTCTTATAATCCTTTAGTCTGGGTTTTGATGATAAGACTGTAATTAAATTCGCGCATGTGCTTTCTCCACAAGACTCATGAAAACACTTTATTATAAATAACTATCTTTCAAGCGGGTGTTCTTGCAGCTGTTCGAGGGTTTGATCACGTTTAAATATTTTTTGATAGTTATAATTTGCGCCTTGTTTGCTTTGGCTGATTCTAGATCCCATACGTTTTAATTTAAAATGTATTCCGGTAATTTCCAGGCAAGAAAAAGTTACGCATAAAAATATATGGAGGTTGATTTTATGACTAAATACAGTGCTCGTAGAAATAATGCTAAACGAACAGGGTTTGTTCGGTTGGCGATTTCAACGTTAGCGATTACGATTTCAGTATCAAGCCATGGGGCGTTGAATGCTAATGAAATGGCTCGACTGGGGCTTGAGGGGACAGAGTTAACACCGGCAGGGGCAGTCCGGGCAGGGAATTCCGAAGGTACAATCCCTGCATGGAAGAATGAAGCAGTAAAAGCGCCGTCGTCCTTTAAGACAGGCATGTTTCATCCTGATCCGTTTGCTTCTGATGAAGTTGCATTTACTATCAGTAATAGCAACTACCAGCAATATTCTGACAAGCTCACAGCTGGCCAGAAAGAAATGTTTGAAATCTATCCAGAATATTTCATGAATATTTATAAAACACGTAGGACGGCAGTTTTTAAGCCTTACATTTATGATGCGGCTCTCGAAAATGCAAAGAAAGCCGAAAGTTTTAAGTCGAAAAATGGTCGGCTTGGGTTTAAACATGCCGTTATTTCGTGGGCATTTCCCATTCCAAGAAATGGTGATGAGGCATTGTTAAATCAAGTGACGCGCCCACTCCAGCCCTGGATTGAAAGCTGGGATAATGCGGCGGCTGTTACTAGCAGCGGTGATTATGTCTTGAGTGAGATTTCTGTGCAGCAGCACTGGACGTGGAGTGAGCCTGATAATACGGTCGAAAATTTTGATCCAAGTGTTGATTCGATGTTTTATTTTCAGACCATAAAGGCACCGGCAAAATTGGCTGGGCAGGTGATAGTGGCGAATGATCCGGTGCATTTTGTCGATAAATTTCGCAGTGCCTGGGTCTATAATCCGGGTCAACGACGAGTAAAGCGTGCGCCACAAATTGTCCATGATAGCCCGTTGACGGCGAGTGATGGCCTGGCAACGACAGATCAAAAGTTTGGCTTGAATGGGCCAAAAGATCGTTTTGATTATAAGTTGTTAGGAAAGCGTGAGGTTTATATTCCCTATAATTCGTACAAAATCAATTCTGGTGACCTTAAAAATGATGACGTAATCAGCCCGAGCGGGCGATTGAATCAGAATTATGTTCGATATGAACTACATCGTGTATGGGTGGTTGAGGCTTCTTTGCGGGAAGGTCATAGGCATGATTATTCTAAGCGTGTCTTTTATCTTGATGAAGACTCCTGGTGGATCGCGCTAATGGATGGCTATGACCATGATGGTGATATTTGGCGTCTTCAGGAAATCCATAGCCTTATGTGGTACGACGTAGGTTTTCTCGGCTCTACTCTCGAGGTGCAATATGACATGAGTGCCAATCGTATGTTGGCCATGAATCTTGATAATGAAATGGATGCTCCGGATTTTAGTGTTCGTCTTAAAAAGAGATATTTTACACCGGCTTCTATTCGACGACGAGGGGTGCGTTGATCTTAAAGATGGGCGTTTGGCTTTGTGGGATTCTGCTATTTTTATGGTGGTAATCTATCGTCATGTCGACATCTGGAAATGGAATTTTAAGTTATTTTGTAAATAAAAGGTATTTTTATGTCTATAAAAAAAATTCTAGTTTGTGATGATTCTAGGGCTGATCGAACGAACTTGGAAACGATTGTTAGTGGTGCGGGTTGCGTCGTTATTTCAGCGACTTGCGGTAAAGATGCTTTGGTAAAGGCTGTTTCAGAGCAGCCCGATTTGATTTTTCTCGATGTCATAATGCCGGACATGGACGGCTTTGAAACATGCAGGGCTTTGCAGAATGACCCTCTTACAAAATCCATTCCTATTATATTTGTTACCAGCAAGGGGCAGAAGGCTGATCGTGTTTGGGCGCAGATGCAGGGGGGGAAGGATCTGGTTTCAAAGCCTTATTCTAGTGAAGATATTATTGCTCAAATAAATAAGATCACATAATTATTTGGTGAGGTAGCACTCTATATTGATACGTTAATTGATTTAAATGAGTGCTTTAGTGAGGCAGGTTGATGTTGTCAGTAAAAGATAGTGTTTCTGGTGGTGGGCAGTTTTCTCCGTCAAGTGTATTGAAAAGAGAAACGTCGGCTGTTAATTCGATGATTGATAATCATGAGCTCGTTGATGATGCCCGAATTCGTTACGGATTTAAGATTGCAGGAATGGGGTTGTTGGTGGATTCAGCTGAGGTTGCCGAGGTTGTGCCAAGACCAAATCTTGCGCGTATACCGCGAACTCCGGCTTGGTTTTCTGGTTTAAGTAATCTGCGGGGGACCCTGATTCCTATGTTCGATCTTAAGTTGTTAATGGGCTTAGATGACAAGGGTCGTGGCAAGGAAAAATTTTCCCTGATAATTGGTCAGGGAGATAAGGCAATGGGGTTTTTTATCGAGCAATACCCCATTGGCCTAGAAAATATGGAAGCTGTTGCTGAACAACCCCCTCTTCCAATGTTGTTGCTGCCCTTTGTGGGGCAGGCTTATTTTACTAATGAATCTATTTATGTCGAATTGGATTATTCGCATTTTTTCTCATCGTTATCTGAGAAGCTTAAATCATAAATATTAAAGTGAATTATTAAGAATTTATTTGTAAGGGAATTTATACAATTATGAAATTTAAAGCTGAAGAACTTGTTAAGAATAAAAAGCTAGTACTTAGGAATAGTGTTGGTAATCGTCTTGCTGCCGCTGTTTTCGCCATGGTATTACCCATTGCGTTATTAACGTTTTCAGTTTACGACGCTCAGGAGGAAAAGCTCTCCCAGGCCGTTGCTGAGGAGCAGGGTATGTCATACCTTCGACCAGTACTTGACTTAATGGTGACGCTTTCTGAACGCAGAGATATTACTGCTTTGCAGCTGAGTAGTTATTCTAGTTTTCAAAACTTGCTTGAAGAGCAAACAGCTCGTGTTGACGATAAGATTGGTGCTGTGAATTTGGTTCACAATCGATACGGGAAATCCTTTGATCAATCCAATAATTGGCAACAAGTTCAGGCTAACTGGCAGGCTTTGCGTGAAGATAGTTTGAACTTTTCTGAGGATAGAGGATTACCCGAGCATAATTTACTATTGACTGAGCTGTTTCAGCATAGCTCGCGTGTCGCCAATCAATCTTCTCTTAATCTTGATCCTGGTGCCGAAAGCTCCCAAATGATCGAGATGTCAATTAACACAATGCCTCGTCTACTCGATCAATTAGGTTTACTACGTTTGCGTATTACAGAAGTCTCGGAACGAGGCAGTTTGACCATTGAAGATAATATTGATTTGACCGGTGCTAAGTATATTGTTGTTGAGCAGCTTGATGAGCTGAAAACAGATTTTAATTTGGCTTTTCCTGAGGGAACTCAACTACGTAATCAATTAGATACAACCTTTCAAGCCTTTGTCCACAGTGTTGCCCAGGTAACGGAAGATGCCAACATCATTGAGGATGATTTCTTGTTGGGTATCGAGGCCAACACAGGTGAAGGCTATTTGCTGGAAGTTGAACTTGAGAGTAGGACGGATAAGGTTTTCGAGAATGCTACACAGGCTATTACCCTAGGAACCGACTTTTTACGGACGGTCGATCAAAACTTGAAAATTCAGTTGCAAGCACGTGTTGACGCAGCTGTTGCTACTCAGAATATATACCTTGGCTCTGCGGCTCTAGCGTTTATCGTTGCTCTTTTACTGTCTGTATTTACTATTCGCTCCGTAACCACACCAATTGCTGCTCTTAACGCTGTTGCATTGGCTGTTGCACGGGGTGACACGGATGCCCGTTCGGGTCTGTCCAGCAATGATGAAATTGGTCAGCTCGGGCAGCAGGTTGACAAGATGATTGAGACACAAGTCGAGACCGCTCGACAAATCTCTGAAGAAAATGAACAGCTCAACGATTCTATTATCGGTATTCTTCAGGCGGCTAATGCACTAACGACTAACGACCTGACAGTGAAGGTCCCGGTTGCTGAAGACATTACGGGTGCTATTTCTGATGCGCTTAATACGATTTCACGCTCTACCTCTGACGTATTGGGCGAGGTTGTTGGTATTGCCGAGCTGGTAGCGGAACGGGCTGATGAAGTTCAGGATCAGGCAGCAACGGTAACGTCGATTTCTGAGTCAGAGCGCAAGGTTGTGACCAGCGCCAAACAACGTCTTGATACTGCTTCTGCTTCCATGATGAAAATTGCACAAACGGCGCGCCTTTGTAATGACGCAGCCGGCGAGGCGATTGGAACCACAGAGCAGGCTCAGGCGACAGTAGGGGACACCATTGAAGGTATTAACCTTATTCGAGATACCATTCGAGAAACGGAAAAACGTATTAAACGCCTTGGTGAGCGCTCTCAAGAGATTGGCGGTGTTGTTAGTCTGATTAACAATATTGCTGAGCGGACTCACATCCTTGCCCTTAACGCGAGTATGCACGCGGCCTCAGCAGGTGAAGCTGGTCGAGGTTTCGCCGTCGTTGCAAACGAAGTACAGCGCCTTGCTGAGAACTCACGTGAAGCAACAGCGGATATTGCGAGCCTGGTTAACAATATTCAGGTCGAAACGGCTGATACTGTTGTAACAATGAACGATGTGATTAGCCGAGTGGTTTCGGGTACGGCTTTGGCAGAACGGGCTGGTAACGAAATGAAGGAAACCAGAGAGACTACTGCTAAGTTGGTGCACCTTGTAGAGCAAATTGCGAGTGATTCTTTAAGTCAGGCCAAGCTGAGCAAGGTCTTACGTGAAGACCACGATGCAATTGAAGATAGCTCAACGCAAACCTATGAAAACCTTGAAGTTCAGATGGGACACACTCAAAGCCTGGTAGGGCTGTCGACTCGCTTGCTCGAGTCTGTTGGTGTGTTCACCTTGCCGACGAAGACCGCTGATATAACTTCTATTGAAACGGCTAGTGTGGCCGATATTCATTTGCAAGCCGCAGACCTTAGTGCGTAAGCAGAGTCTTCTAATAGTTTGGAGAGGCTGAAAAATAATGGTTGAACGGACACAAATGGAATTCGCGTTACTTGATCTTGACGGTCTACCTGAGGCTTTTGTGGAGCTAAGCTCTGCAATGGCCAATAGGCCAGATTCTCGACAAGAAGCAGCGAGAGAATTTTCCAAATTGCTATATCACACGGGTGAATTGGCCGTTATTGATGGCTGGATGGGTTTACTCGATATTTGTTCATTAATTGCAGAGCAGCTAGAGGTGTTCAGTACGCAGCCTGAGGTTTTGAATACTGATGTGGTCAGTGCATGTGGTGACTGGGCCGGCTTGTTACAGAGCTACCTCAATCAACCTCAAGATACGGCTACCAGCGAGGCTTTGATTGGCTATTTGTGCCAGCCGTGCTGGAACTTGGCTATTGAGCCGGGTCATGCGGAAGATATGCTGCAAATGCTTGGGTTTATACCCGCAGATGATGCTGGTTTCGATGATTACTCTTCTCTACCTGAGTCCTCTAATCCAGATGGTCTTCTTGAACCTCACTGCGGCGAAGTCGACGCACTGGATCTGATGGCGGCCTTTGCTGAAGATATTGGCTCGGAAGAGCTGGCAGACCTCACGGGTTTAGCTAGCCTTGAGACGGAAGATGAGCCCCGCACGAGTAATACTGATGGTATTGGAGAGGCTATTATTGTCGACTATTCCATAGGCTTAGTTTCTGAGATTGACGTTGATGTCGACTCAGCCTGGACGGCACTTGAATCACTGGCTGATAGTGAGTCAGTGGACGCCAGCCTGGAGGAAACAGGTCCGCTAGTTGATATCGAGAATGATAGGGCAGGGGTGGGGGTGGAAGAAGAGGCATTGATGGCTGTACACGATGGTACAGGTGGCTTGGCAGATATAAGTGCTGGCGCATTACAGATATCTATCGATGTTGATGAACCTGCGTTTTCTGCTTTGATGTGTACTGCTACAGATAATATTTCGCCGGCAGACTTTGAGAGCATGTTGGATCTTGATGTAGAAGACAGTCTCAAGGCTTTTGCCGATGAGCTGGTTGCTGATGAGCTGGCCTCTGCTGATCTTGTCGCTGATGAGGTTGGCTTGCCAGAGGGTGTTAGCCAGCTCCTGTCTATCTTGATTGATGAGTTACCTCAGATTGAAGTTGCCCTGCGTGAATGGTTGGGCCTGCTGGCTTCGTCAGATGTGGCGGAAGATATTCAGGTTGAAGCTTGCGCGATGGTTCAAGAGCTTTTTGGACGATTACAGGTGGCTTCTGAGTCTATGGGGCTGCTGGGTCTGTCGCAGACATGTGACTTTGCGGTTATTAACCTGGCTATGGTTGATGGCGATCAAGATCAGTCACACTGGGTGGCGATCTTATCTTTACTTCGTGATTATTTGAATGAACCATTAAAAGTAGGTACGGCTGATAGCCTGGTTAGTTTTTTAAGTAATGCTCGCTTGCCTGCCGCTATTACTGATGTCGAGGCCACGGAACTGCTGCGGGCTCTGTCTCAGCCCGATTTTTCTCACTTTGAAGAAGAAATAGAAGAAAGGCTGCAAGAAGCGACAGTTGAGCATGTGAGCCTTGAGGTTGGAGACGACGTTAGCGCCGAATTGTTAGACGGTTTATTGCAGGAATTACCACAATTTTGCGAGGAGTTTTCTTTAGCGATCCAGCGCCTGATTGCGGGCGGTAGTATGGATGATATGCATGAAGCTCAGAGAATTGCGCACACCATAAAAGGTGCTAGCAACGTAGTGGGTGTTCGTGGGGTCGCTGAATTAACGCATCATCTCGAAGATATTCTTATCGTGCTGGCAAAGTATGAGACGTTGCCCGCAAGCGCTCTCGCAGAGGCTTTGATCAAGGCATCAGATTGCCTTGAAAGTATGTCCGATGCCCTACAAGGTTTTAGTTCTGCACCCGATAACGCACAGCAAGTGTTACAGGAGGTGCTTGACTGGGCGAATCTGATTGACCTTGAAGGCCCACCTGATCCCAGTCTTGATGCGGGTGCAGATGTCGAGTCAGTTCATGAGGCAGAATCACTAGCCACGACTTCACGTGTGGACGAGGTGGGAAGTAGTACAAGTGTCCCTGGAAAACAGTCTGTAGAGAATATTGCGAACGTTATCGCACCCGCTTCATCCGCTACAGCTAATGCTGAAGAGGCGCGGGAAAGTAAGAGTGAAGGCGCAATATTGCGTGTTTCGGCGGGGTTGGTTGATGATTTACTGCGTCTAGTTGGCGAGGCGACAATCCTCAATGCTCAGCTGCGCGAACGGGTGGAGCAGACTAAGGAGCGGGCGCAGCTGCTTGACGCGCAGCTTGGCTCGATTCACCAGTTAGGTGCTGAGCTTGAAGAGCTGGTTGATATTAAGGATTTCTCGAATCAGCGTGAGGATGATAGTCATTTTGACGCTCTGGAAATGGACCAATATAACGAATTACACAGTTACAGCCGCCGCATGATTGAAGCTGCTGTCGATGCTAAAGAGATGGGTGAGGAGATTCTCGGTGAGCTGGATAAGCTCGACGATATCATCGTTACTCAGGGTCAGCTAAATAGTGAAACCCATGAAGGTGTTCTTAAAACCCGCATGGTGTCGGTCGACTCGGTGTTTGCTCGTTTGCAGCGTTGTGTTCGCCAAACCTGCCGTACGACAGGTAAACAAGTGGATCTGATTTTGTCGGGCGGCGATACCATGATGGATAGCGAAGTGCTGAGAGATGTGGTCGACCCGGTAATGCACTTGTTGCGTAATGCTATTGACCACGGCATTGAGAGTGCAGATAGCCGAGTGAGTGCTGGAAAAAGTGCAAACGGCAATCTGGAATTAGGGTTTTTCCGGGACGGTAACCATATTCTGGTGCGCTGCAAAGATGATGGTGCGGGCCTGGATTATGATGCTATTCGGGTTGCAGCAGTACGTGACGGCTTGATCGATGCCGACGTCGATATTGCTGAGGACGAGCTAAAGCGTATGGTGCTGCGGCCTAACTTTACCACTCGTGGTGCGGTTACCCAGGTCTCTGGGCGAGGTATTGGTCTGAATGCGGTTTATGGGCAAGTGATTGGCCTGAAGGGCTCGTTACAGCTCGACTCGGTGAAAGGCGAGGGCTGCACGATGGATATTCGTCTACCGGTAACACTGTTGTCCACCCATGCTCTGTTAGTACGGGTTGACCAGCAGACCTATGGCCTCGCGACCCGAGGGGTTGAGCGAATTGTGCACGCTGAAGATGGTGAGTTTTCATTTTTTGGCGGCGAATTAGTTTATCGCCTGGATCATCGCCCCTATCGTGTTCGTCGACTATCGAACGTACTTGGGTTGGAGGCTGAGGCTACTGACGGGATTGATCAGACAGGTTCTGTAATTCTGATGGAAATTGATGACAGGGTTGAAGCCGTTGTCGTTGATGAGGTTATTGGTAGTCGAGAGCTAGTGGTGAAAACCCTGGGGCAATATATGCCAAAGTTGACGGGTATTGTCGGCGCAACCATCCTTGGTGATGGGCAGGTATCGCCGGTTCTCGATTTAGTTGAAATGTTGATGCAGCCCATTGCCTTTGAGCAATGCGCCATTAATGAATATGGCCGTGTGAGTAGTGAGGTTTCACTCAACCAGCCTATTGCGATGGTGGTTGATGACTCCTTAAGTGCGCGTCGTGCGCTGAGCCAATTATTGTCAGATGCTGGCTACGCGGTGAAAACTGCTCGTGATGGTCTGGAAGCTGTTGACCTTCTGGGTTCGGTACGTCCCGACATTATGTTTGTCGATATGGAAATGCCCCGTATGAACGGTATTGAATTAACCAGCCATTTACGCTCGCGTGGTGGTTTCGAGGAGCTGCCGGTAGTAATGATTACCTCTAGAAGCACCGAGAAACATCGCCATCAGGCAGAGAATGCTGGTGTTAATTTATATCTCACCAAGCCTTACTCTGATGACAAGTTACTTGCTCAGATCGAATATTTAACCGGTAGTTTTGCATGAACAGTCAAGTGACTCCTGAGATTGGGGGGCAGCAAATGGCAGTGATGAATTTTCCTGGTGTGCGTCTGGCGGTGCCACTGGTGGAGGTACACTCTCTGGTTTCAGTGTTCGATTTGGATGAAAGTGCTGCCAATACTTCTATGTTGGCTCAGGTTGAGGTGGACGGCCAATTGTTGCCCGCAATTGGTTTTGATGCTGAGCTGTGTACTTTGTCCGCTCTGCCCGATGACTATCGGGTGTGTGCGAATTTGGGTTCGGGTAATCCTATGCTGGGCATTATTTGCCAGAGTATTGATACGCTCAAGCAATCTATTCGAGAGCAGGTGTTGCCGGAATGCATGCTGACCAAGGCGTCTTTTATTAAAGGACTCGCTTTAAATGACGGCGAGGTATTGCTTTGTACCAACCTCTCGGCGCTCGTCGAGTACATCAGCGCAGCTGATAAATTGGGTGATGGTTTTTTGTCAGCAAGTCTGGAGCTCAGCTGAGATGGCGGTGCAGGTGCAGGGTAAACAAGTGGTAGCGTCTGTTGATATATCAACGTCAGCAGAGGATACATCACCAGCATGGCTGCTCGATATATCCGGTGGTTTGACGGTAGCCGTTGCAGCGCAGGACGTGATCTATGTGTTTCCGCAGGTGCCTCAGGTCGTTCCTGTTCCGCAAACACCCGATCATGTAACGGGTGTTCTCGTATGGCAGCAACGGCTGGTGCCAGCGATTGATTTGGGTATGTATCTGGATCTTAAGCAAACGGCTAATGATGAAATACAGGCTGAGGTTATGGTGCTAGTTGCGTTGGCGGGCTCAAAGCTGGGTGCTTTGGTACTGCGGCAAATACCTGAGCGAGTAGATGTAGCGGATAGTCGTCAATGTGACCTGCCGCCAGTTCTGCACGGTTGGGACTGTCTAGCACCTTCCTGCTTTATGCACGAGGTTCGCGGTGTCGTGCCAATACTAGATCTTAATACTGTGTTTGGTCGGAACCTAAAAACAGAGATTAAAGATTGAGAAAGCTCAATGCGCATAGCACATGGCGCAAAGTCTTATACATGGATTTTATTTAACTATAGGGAATGGACAGAGAGTGGATAATATTCTTCGAGTATCGCAAATAGGTTTGTCAGCACGGGAAGTGACTGTGCTGAGAAGTATGTTTGGAGTGCTACCTCAGCTGAAAAATGGTCATGTATTTGTTGATTTGGACGAGGGGATAAAGCCTAGTGTGGTTCTTCTCAATGCTGACTCACACCAGGCTATTGCCGATTGGAAAGCCTTTGCCGCAAAGAATAAAGGAGTTGTCCCCGTTTTGACATCGGCGACCAAGTCGAGTGAAAGTGTCAAACATTTAAAATTAATCTTTATGTCTCGCCCTATTACCGTCAAGCGATTACTGACTATGCTTGAGCAGGTTGTTGCGGCAAGCCTGTCAGCTAGAGCTGCCAGGGTGACTAGTGTAAAGACTGAAGGAAAAAAGGATGATTTTCGTATACTCGTTGTTGATGACAGCCTTTCTGTGCGTAAGTACATGGAGTTAAAATTACCAGAAATTATTTCTGGGCCCCTGGCGATTGATTTTGCCAGTAATGGTCGAGATGCAATGGAATACATCTGGTCGAAAGATGTTCATCTGGTTTTTCTCGATGTGATTATGCCGGGGATGGATGGTTACAATGTCTGTAAAGCGATTAAAGCCGAGAAGCTGTCAGATGTGATTATGCTCACCGGTAAAAAGTCTCCCATCGATAGAGTGAGAGGCTCTCTGTCGGGCTGTGATGCTTATTTGACGAAGCCTCCTCAGGATCGGAAATTGAGAGAAGTCGTGCAGCAGAGTTTGAGGCGTTTGGGGCGAGAGGGCATTAATTCATTGCATCAAATTAATGCTGGCCCGAGTCGTCTACGGTCAATGGTTGGACGACCTGCGGGCAATTTATAATATTATATTCATGGCTGGACAATCATTAGAGACATAGCGTCTGCCCGAGTGATTAGGCTTTCATAGTCATTTTTAATGACCAAAGAAATATACGAGTAACCGATCGTTTATCTGGTTTTATATATGGACTCTCTGTTTTTGTTCACTCGGGGCCGCAAGTAGGATTGCGACGCTTTTTGCCTGCACGCCAACTTGCTACCTTCCGTTGTTTGAATACCTCCCCTTCGGTAGGAAAACCCTAAGCCCGACAGGCTTCAGCCCTCAATTTAAAAACAACACCTCTTCTTCAATATTAGCTCGGGGCACGATAGTCTTGTTGGCTGGCACAGCGGTGTCTTCATAGCCGAAAGAGATGCCTATTAGTACGGCAAGACCGTCGTCTAACCCGAAATGCTCGCGAATAATATCGGGATAACGGCTAACACTGGCTTGGGCACAAGAGCCGATACCGTGGGCCGTCATCGATAACATTAAGGTTTGAGCATACATGCCGACATCAATGGCGACGGATTCATTGAATATTTTCGGCATGGAAATAAAGGCGATATGAGGCGCGTCAAAGAGCTCAAAGTTGCGCATCATCGCCCACTGGCGTCCCTCTTTGTCCCCCCTGCCTATATTCATATTGTTGTAGAGCTCAACGGCAGTATCGACCTGGCGCTGGCGAAATACACCTTCGAAACGCTCGGTGCGAGAGTAGTCGGGGTTGGGTGTTACTTGCTGCTCAACGGCGGCTACCAGCTTGTCGCGCAGGGCTTTACAGGATTCTCCCGAGGCGACGACGACATTCCAGGGCTGGATATTACAGTTTGAGGGTGCCTGTTGGGCGAGGGCAAAAACCTTATGTAGTTCTTCTTTCGGTATGGCTTCAGGCAGGAAGCCGCGTACGGATTTACGTCGTTCGATCACCTCGTCAAAAGTCAGGGCGCGTACGTTTTTATTGTTAGTCATGGTTGGGCTCTATTTTTAGTGGTTTTGTGTTGTGGATGAGTGATTGGCGCTTAGTTTACTACGAGAAAAGTTTGCGTAGGGTGGGATGTGTAGGCACCAATTTGCCGAGTCGTATCTAGAGCCCCCTCGGTGATATAATTTCACTTCCACATTTATGAGTAAGAGGAAGAGAAATGGCCGGTTATTATTTTGAAGATTTTGAAGAGGGCGCAGTTTTTGATCACCAGGTGCGTCGTACTGTGAGTGAATACGATAATACTCTGTTCAGCTGCCTGACCATGAACACTCAGCCCCTGCATATTGATGCTGAGTTTTCCAAAGATAGTATTTATGGTGAGCGTATCGTAAACAGTATGTTTACCTTGGCTTTAGTGGTTGGCGTGCAGGTGACAGAGCTGACGCTGGGAACAACACTGGGTAACCTGGGCATGACGGATATTTCTTTCCCCCGCCCGACTTTCCACGGCGATACTATTCGTGCGCGCACTACTGTACTGGATAAGCGTATCAGCAAGTCGCGCAATGACTCGGGCATCGTTAACTTTCTCCACGAAGGCTTTAACCAGCGTGATGAGTTGGTTGCTACCGTTAAACGTACTGCCTTAATGGCGACACGCCCCAAAGACTAAGTAGCGGAGAATATTTATGCGATCAATGCTTTTTTTACCCGCTGATAGCGAGAAAAAAATTGCCAAAGGCTCGGGTACCAATGCCGATGGCCTGATTCTCGATCTGGAAGATTCCGTTGCCCTGAGTCGTAAAGACGAGGGCCGACGTTTAGCACGGGAATACCTCGATGCTAACCCTTTGGGCTCACGCACCAAGAAATTACTGGTCAGAGTGAACCCCCTGTGTGGTGATATGACGTTGGGTGATCTTGCCGCCGTCGTGGGTGGTGCGCCAGATTATATTTTGCTGCCGAAGTATCGTACTCGTGAGGACGTGATTCGCTTTGACCACTATATTAGTGCCCTCGAAGCGCGAGACGGTGTACCTGCTGGTCATATTAAAATACTCGTGATAGGCACAGAAACGGGTCAGGGCGTGCTCAGTATGGGAGGCTTGACCGACTGTAGCGACAGGTTGGCTTACGTTAGCTGGGGTGAGTTTGATCTCTCTGCCGATGTTGGTGCTGAAACCCACCGCTTGCCTGATGGTAACTGGGATGATCTGTTCCGCACGGCGCGCAGTTTGTGTTTGGCCGCAGCGGCCTCTGCGGGTATTGAGCCTTGCAATACTGTGTTCACCGATTTTAAAGACGATGATGGTTTGCGAGATGCCTGTCTGGGTGCTCGCCGTGCGGGCTTTACCTGCATGATGGCGATACACCCCAATCAGGTCGATATCATCAATGAATCGTTTTCGTTTACGGCTGAGCAGTTGGAGTGGTCGCGACGAGTGGTTGAGGTTTTTGAAGCCAACCCTGACATGGGTGTTGTCGGTCTCGATGGCATTATGTTGGATAAGCCCCATTACACCCAGGCGCAACGAATGATTACGCGTTCTAAAGCGTATTGATTTACCCTTGTTTGGGAATTTCGACTAGCGCACGGTAGTGATAGCATTCCTTTGTTATGCTTTTACTCTCTTGCGCTGGTCTGATTCTGAGTACCAGTATGTAGATATTTTGTTCCTATAATAAAAAGGTTTCGGCCATAAGGGATATCATGTGTCAGATCTAGTCTATGTGGCTCGACAGTCAATTTATGATCGGGACTTTAATGTTTCCGCTTATGAGTTGCTCTATCGCTCGGGTAACGTTAACTCTGTTGAGGTCGATGACCATGGTTTGGCAACAGCTGAGTTATTGGGCAACGTTTTTACCTCCATTGGTTTTGAGGATCTGGTCGGTGACAAGCCAGCCTTTATCAATATGCCTCGGGAATTCCTGGTCGGTCGTTACCCGATACCTGAAAGTCATTGCAATATTGTGATTGAAATTCTTGAACATGTAGAGCCTGATGAGCAGGTCATAGATGCTCTTCTGGCTTTGAAAAAACGGGGCTACACTCTGGCTCTGGATGATTATATTTTTGACCCCATACATGAACCCTTCCTCGGCATCGTTGATATTATTAAACTTGATGTGGCTGATATCGGTCTCGATCAGTTGAGTACGAAGCTTCCTGAACTCAAGCAATATGGCGCCAGATTATTGGCCGAAAAGGTCGAAATAGAGGAGGAGGCTCAGCAATGCCTTGCTCTGGGTTTTGACCTTTTCCAGGGCTATTATTTTGAGCGCCCCAAAATTGTTAGTGGCAGAAAAATAAGCGGTAACCAAATCGCCATTGTTGAGCTGGCCAATAAAATACATCAAGCGAATGTTGACGTGAGTAAGTTGACCGAGCTGATCTCACACGATGTGGCGCTAAGTTATAAATTGTTACGCTACGTCAATTCGGCAATGTATGGTTTTGAGCGAGAAATTACATCGATTGATGAAACCGTATTTACACTCGGCCTCGACACGTTGGTTCGTCTCGTACATGTGGTGATGGCGGGAAGCTTTAGTGAAGACAGCGCTCATGTTCTCGAATCTGCCTTAGTCCGCGCTTTGATGTGTGAATCCCTGGCGCTGGAGCTCGGTAAAGAATCAGATCGAGGTACCTATTTTATGGTGGGTTTATTTTCTCTCCTCGATGCTTTATTAGGTGTTCCATTAGATGAAGCTTTGGCAGAATTACCCATTAGCGATGATGTTAAGCAAGCCCTACTTCAGGGTGCAGGGGAATTGGGTAAAGTATTGTCCATGGTCGTTGATTATTGTGAAGGTAATCTCGCCGACGCTATGATTGGGTCTGTGGACTCAAAGAAGTTGATGGAGCTTTACCTGAATGTTGTTCCTATGGCGCGCCAGTACGTGCAGTTCAGCAGCTGATCTCTCGGTTCTTCATGCGCTAGCTGTACTTTCCCTTTTTCTTCGTAGTCCGTTATATAAAGATATTAACCTTTGAACCACGTGTTGTAGGGATGTCTGTTTCCTGAGCCTTAAGTAATAAAGTATTGAGGTCGGCCCTGGCTTCTACGGCCAGCTGCTGAGCATTGGCGGCCACTCTGCGGTCTTGCTGGGAGGGTTGAGCCGGTGCCAGAGCAGTGCGTTTGAGTTGTAAGGCTTTTTGCAGTGTTGCTTTGGGATCGCCTGCTATTTTACTGCTGTCGATATTGACATGTCCGGAGCTGGCATATTGCCGGCCATCGGGGCCTCGGGTGTACTGATAGTTTGGTGCCCCGGTGAAGGGTCCGCCAACACTCGCGTGAGCTTGTTCGTGAGCTCTAACCTCGCGGTCGCGGGTTTTTAGTAGGCGCAGTTGTTGCGATTCTTCGTGCGTTAGCTGCTGAGCGACATCTTTTTGTTGTGTGCGAGCGCTAGGCTTTGTCAGTTGCTCGACTTTATTCTCGTTGTCAGCTCCAGCCGCGCCCCTGGCTTCATCGCCAGTCTGATGCCTGTTAAGTGCTGGGGCTGAAAAGTGGCTGCTAGAGGACACTTGCACTGATTATTACCTGATCTGTTTTCCGGTTTCTTAGTTAGTTTAGTCGCTGTGGCGAAAAATTCCGGTGGGTTTGATTCTAGTAGTTTTGAGGCTAGTTGCTCTCAATGATGCGGTCAATAAACTCTTTCAGTTCGCGCTGGGCATCGTCATCAATAAAAGTAAATTCCAGCTGGCAGTAAAACTGTTTATCTAACTCCTGTACGTGCAGCACTTTGGCATACACTTCGCTGGTCCGGTTGGACATCATCGACAGGGCAAAGTGGATTTTAATTTCGGCGCTGGGCTGAATGGGCATGGGTAGAACAGCCATCATGCCGTTATAGCTGATGTTGTTAATACGCCCTTCGTATTCTTCAGTCTGTACAGTCTTACCTGCCACAGTCTGGAAGTTGAGTGGCATATTGACGGCGATACGAGGGCTTTTACGTATTTCTCGTTGGGGAACTTCCAGCTGCTTTGGGCGGCTGGTTGATAGCAGCTCATAGAGGCGAACACTTTTGGATCGACCTTTGACCAGCACGTCATTAATGGTGCCAACGGTTACGTATTCTGCGGCCAGATCATAAGTACTTTCGCTGAGCATGATTTGCCCGCGCAAGCTGTGCGCTTCAATACGCGAAGTCAGGTTCACTTCATTGCCGATAACGGTATATTCACTATGCAGTATTGAGCCGAGATTTCCCGCGACTACCGTACCCGTATTGAGGCCGATGCCCATGTAAATATTGGGCAGGCCCAAGGCTTGATTGGTCTCGTTGACATCATTCATGGCAAGCTGCATTTCCACGGCACAGGCGAGCGCTCTCTCTAGATCGTCCTCGTTACTGGAGGGCGCGCCAAACAGAGCCATTACGGAGTCACCCATAAACTTATCAATGGTGCCGCCGTAGTGGAGAATGATTTCGCTCATTTTGTGGAAATAGCGATTCAAAAGATCGATCAACTCTTTCGCCGTATGTTTCTCCGACATGGCACTAAAGCCACGTAAATCAGCGAGCAGTATGGTCACCTGCTTTTGTTCAGATTTATAGTGGTCACCCGTGGCCTCACTAATGAGCGTGTAAAACTCTTTAGCCAGGGCGCTTTCATCAAGTGTTTTTTGTACACCGCTCGATACTACGGAAGCAGGACGTTTGCGAATGCTGTGAAGCAGGTTCTCAATCAGGATCTGTTTCTCATTTTCTTGCATAAGTTGTTGTCTGCTCGTTGACAAATTGGTAAGGCAATTAAAAATTGATAGCGGCATTGTAATTGGCTAGCGAGCAATTTAACACTACTTGAGATAAGGCCATTAAAAGGTGATGAAGTAGGCCTTGTAATGCTTAATCCGCTTCCTTAATACGAGTTGCACTTGGGCTATCGAATTGATGCTGGTTTTGATTTCTTATAGATACAAATTGAGGCGACAAAATTTCTGGTCACAGAAAAGAGGCCGGATTCGCTAAAAAACGTCTGGATTGTTTGACACTCACCCCGCTGATTTGGAAAAATGTAAATACCTTTACAGGGTTGTTTGCATTACCCCTTTGCCCGGGCTGCAAGCTTGAATGACTAAATTAATAATAAGGATGGAGATAACATGGCTACTCGTAAACCAGGTATTTCAGCGGACTCTCACATTGTAGAGCCGCCCAACACGTATATTGATTTTATTGACCCCAAATTCCGTGATCGTGCACCAACGGTCATTGATGGCCCAACCGGCGGCTCCATTTTCAACATTCCCGGCCTTGATGACATTATCCCTCTGGCCCTACTCGGTGCCGCAGGCGTCCCCGCTGCAGAATTGCCGAAGTATCGCAATGCCAAGTTTGACGAGCTGCCCAATGCAGCCTGGAACCCTGACTTCCGCGCTGAAGTGCAGGATCAGGACGGTGTGTGTGCCGAAATCATCTATGCCTCTGTTGGCATGATCATATGTGGCCACCCCGATCTTGAGTATAAGAATGCCTGCATGCAGGCTTATAATCGTTGGCTGGAAACTTTCTGTGGTGCCCAGCCCAACCGCCTCTTCGGTTTGGGGCAATCTGCTGTTATGTCAGTTGATTCCGCGATTGAAGACGTGAAGCGCGCCAAGGCTCAGGGCATGGTCGGCATGATGATGCCGGGTCGTCCCGGCTATGCCGATTATGATCACCTCGATTACGATGCTCTGTGGCAGTGTTCAGTTGATCTGGATATGCCCATGTGCTTCCACATTCTCACTTCTGACGATTGTGGTGTTAAAGAAGTACTGGCACCCAAGCGTGGCCATGCGGCTAACGGCTTTATGAACATTATCCGTGGTGTTCAGGACGTACTGGGTGTCTTCCTGTTTGGTGGTGTTTTTGAGCGTCACCCCAAACTGAAAATGGTTGTTGCCGAGGGCGATGCCGGCTGGATTCCTCACTACAAGTACCGTGCTGATCACGCCATTGCTCGCCTGGGGCCAGCGGTTGAATGTTCATTGACGCGTCGACCGAGTGAGTACATCGACCAGAATGTCTCCTTTACCTTCCAGGATGACGAGACGGCTTATCGCAACCAGGATGTCATCGACAGCGGTTGCTTAATGTGGGCTAACGACTACCCGCACACCGATGCTTGCTGGCCCATTTCGCAGCAAATTCTCGACGAGCAGATGGGCCACCTGAGCATCGAGCAGCAGAATGCCTGTGTTCACGATAATGTGAAGAAGTTGTTCAACTTGAACGTAAATGTGTAATGTAAGTTAAGCCTTTCTAAGGTTTAGAAGAACCCCGTAGCTGATTGCTGTTACGGGGTTTTTTTTGCCTTTGAATTAGCCAATCGGCATGATTAATTATTTTCTGCGAGGTGCAGCAAGTGTCAACAATAATGAATAATCGTTTCACGGCCCTACACGGTGAGAAAATTGTAACCCCCCGTTTGACAGCGGGTTGGGAATGCAAGCGCATGACCCCAGCCAGTGCTTTATTTGGTGCCAATGGCATGCAATTTGGCACCGATGGCCGGTTGTATGTCGCACAGGCTATGGGCAGCCAGGTAACGGCTATTGATACGGCGACGGGTGAGTTAGAAGTGATCGCTGAGAACGGTGGGCCAATCACCGGGCCCGATGACGTTGCTTTTGATTCCGCTGGCAATATGTACTCCACCGAAGTGATGAGCGCCCAGGTGAGCATGCGCAAGCCCGATGGTGAAGTGACTATCGTTTCTGACGAACTCCCATCGGCCAATGGCGTCACCGTGTTTAATGATCGTTTGTTTATCGATGAACACCGGCCAAAAGGTCGCCTGTTTGAACTCTACCCCCACGACGATAGACCACCACGTTTAATCGCCAAAGACCTCGACAGCCCCAATGCTCTGGCGGGCGGGCCCGATGGGAAGCTCTACTATCCACTGGTGTCGAAGGGTGAAATCTGGCGCGCCGACCCCGAAAGCGGTGAGCTGGAGCAAGTCACAACGGGCCTGTCTCATCCCACAGCGGCTAAATTCACACCTTTTGGTGACTTGTTAGTCCCTCAGGCGGGTAATGGTGAGGTGGTGAAAATTGATACTGAAACGGGTGAGCAAACGGTGGTTGCGAAGGTGCGGCCGGGTATCGATAATCTGGCCATCGATGCCGAGGGCAAACTTTATCTCTCTCATTTTGTCGATGGCGGTGTTGCCGAGGTGGCGATGGATGGCAGTAATGAAGAGCGCGTGCTGGTTGAAGCTGGTTGGGTGGGTCCCTGGGGCATCGCCTGCGATACGGCTTCGGGCACTTGCTTTGTGGTCGACGGCCTTAGTCTGGCGATGATCTCTCCCGCAGGTGAGCGAAGTGCGGTCGGTAGCCCGCTGGATAATTCCGCGCCTCGCTTTGTGCGTGCCGTTGCCCAGGGCAAGCCCGGTGAGTTTTTGATGACCACGGCCCGAGGTGATGTGCTGCGCTATGATTTTGCTTTGCAGGCGACTGACATGCTGGTGCCCAAACAGGGGCAGTTAAAAGGCCTCTGTGCCGCAGATGATGGCGGGGTGCTCGTGGTGCGGGAAAACACCAACTCCGTACTCGCTATTAGCGCCTCGGGTGAGGTTCGCACTTTAGTCGATGGCTTGAATGCACCGACTGATGTTCTTATGTGGCAAGGTCAATGTTATGTGTCAGATACGGGTAGTGGGCGAGTTATTGCGGTGAGTTCGCAGGGTGAAGTGTCAGTTGTACTTGAGGGCCTGGTCGACCCCCGAGGTCTGGCGGCCATTGATAATACCCTCTATGCCCTCGACAGGGCGACCCGCTCAATTTGGGCGGTTGATCTTGCCGGCGATAATCAGCCTCAACAAATCGTCACCCATTTACCTGTAGGTGCTGCTTGCCCGCTCGATTTTGCCGGCGGCCTTTGTGTTGATGGTAAGGGTGCTTTATTACTTGCTGCCGATGGCGAGGGCAGTATTTTACAAATAAGCAGATCTTGAGCTTAGGTTTTACACGATAATTTACGCGATAAAAAACCCTCCGCTGAATAATCAGGGGAGGGTTTTTTTGTTTGAGCGTTATACCTATGGTTTTTTAAACGGCACGCCCGTCATCCCGCAGCCAGACATACATGGCAGGTATGATGATTAAAGTGAGTATCGTCGACGAAGCCAGACCAAACATCAGCGCCACACCCATGCCGTGAAGCATAGCGTCGGGCAAAATAAAGGCCGAACCGGCAATGCCCGCGAGGGCGGTGAGGAAGATGGGTTTTGAGCGTATGGCTGCAGCTTCAAGGGCTGCAGTGCGCATCGGTACGCCTTCCCGGCTTTTCATGTGAATGAACTCAATCAATAAAATCGAGTTGCGCACTACGATGCCCGAGAGAGCGATCAGCCCGATGGTGGAGGGCATGGAGTAGGTGGCATCCATTATCCAGTGGCCGAGAATAATGCCGGAAAAGCCCAGCGGCACCGGCAGCAATACCACTAGCGGGGTTTTGAAGCTGCTGAACTGGCCGACCACCAATATGTAAATGCCGAGAATGGCGTAGTTAAAGGCAGAGCCGAGTTCGACGAAGGTTTCTTTGGTGACGTCCCACTCACCCATCCACAGCAGGGTGGGTTTGCTCTCATCTTCCGGCTGGTTGAAGTAGCGCACCTCGGGTTGCATGCCCTCGGGCCAGTCCATTTTTTTAATGTTTTGTTCAACATCGTGCAAAGCGTACATGGGGGCGTCGCGGTGCTCGCCACGAATACTGGCCATTACCAGATCGGCGAAGCGACCATCGCGGCGGTAAATGGGGTAGGAAGCGGGTTCGTGGGTAATGGTCACCACATCGCCCAACTCACGGGTTTCACCGGTCATGGTGGGAATGGGTGTCGACAACAGGCGCTCGCCCACAAAGAGTGATTCTTTGGGCTGGCGCATAACGATGGGGATGGGGTTGCGCCCATCGCCACGGTGGGAGTGCCCGAGGTTAACGCCCTGTAGCAGGGCGGCGAGAGTGCTGTAAACAGCGCCTTCGTTAACCTGGTGGAAGTCGAGGTTCTCCTGGTCGATGGCAATACGCATGCGCATGGCGGGGTTGCCCAGGGAGTTGTCGGTTTCCGCCAGAGCCGGAACTGCGTCTATCGCTTGTTGGATTTTGCGCGTGCTGGCACGGCGGGTTTCGGCATCGGGGCCGTAGACTTCGGCCAGCACAATGTAGGGTGCTGGTGGCCCAGGGGGAGATTCGACCAGTTCTACGGTGGTGTTTTCTGGCAGTTTAAGGGCCTTTAAGCGCTGGCGAATTTCCATGGCGATTTCGTGACTTTCACGATCGCGTTCCCAGGTTGATGATAGGCGGATGCGCACTTCGCCCAATTCTGGCGAGTTGCGCAAGTAGTCCTGGCGTACCAGTCCGTAAAAGTGGAAGGGCCCGGCGACACCGGCGTAGAGCTGCATGTTTTGAATTTCTTCAATATCGCCGATTAAATGACTGGCCTCGACCAGTATGCGATCGGTCGCTTCGAGGGTGGAACCCTCGGGAAGATCAAACTGTATTTGAATGTCCTGTTTATCATCGAAGGGCATGATTTTGAACAGCACCAGTTTGTAGTAGGGGATTAAAAAGGTCAGTAGGGTCAGTCCGACAATGACAAATACAGTGTATTTGGCGCGTTTTGGGGTGCTCAGCAGGCCACCCAAAGTGGCACGAACGGCGCTGCCAAAAACACCGCCCAGAGCCTCTTTTTCATCGTCGAGTTTTTCGGCGGCTGATTCACTCTCTTCATCTTTGGTCTCGGGGTGCAATTTGAGCATCGCCCAGGGCACTACCGTGAAGGCGAGGATGAGCGAGAAGATCATCGCAGCAATGGCGGCGATAGGAATGGGCTCGAGAAAGGGGGCAATAAAGCCACTGATAAAAAGCATCGGTAGCATCGCCATAACGACGGTAAAGGTGGCGATAATAGTGGGGTTACCGACCTCGGCCACGCCATCAATGGTGGACTGTAGCAGGCTGCGGCCATCGTGCATTTTCCAGTGGCGGGAGACATTTTCTATCACCACAATGGCATCGTCGGCGAGGATGGCAATGGAGAAAATAATGCCGTACATGGTCAGGCGATTGAGCGTGACGTCGAGCATCCAGCAGGTGAAAAAGGTGAGCAATATGGTTGAGGGAACGACCAGTAGTACGACAATACCCTCTCGCCAGCCTAAAAAAGCGCCCATAATAATGACGATGGCAGCAGTGGCGAGAACCAGGTGAAGCATCATTTCATTCGATTTGTGCCCTGCTGTTTCACCGTAGTCGCGGGTTACTGCCACGTTAATGTCATCGGGTATCAAATTGCCGCGCACTAGCTCAAGGCGCTTTAATACACCTTCGCTAATGGCCACGCCATTGGCACCATTGCGCTTGCCAATAGCCAGGGTAACAGCGGGCAGGCGTTCGTAGCTTTTGCCACTTTCACCGTCACTGGCGGGCAGTAGTTGTGAGACACGGTGCTCGCCGAGACTTGCACCGATCACAACCTTGGCGACATCGCGTAAATACACAGGCCGACCATCGGTGGTGGTGATTACCAGCAGGCCAATTTCGGTAGTGCTGTGCAGGGTCTGGCCAACGATGACGGGGGTGAGTTGATTAGTATTGCGCAAATTACCGGCGGCAAATGAGAGGTTGGCGTTGCGTACTTTCTCGACCACCTGATTAAGGGTGACACCGTAGAGGGACAGTAATTCGGGGTCGGGTTCGATACGCAATTCTTTGGGCTGACCACCAATAATATACGTCAGGCCGACGTCGTCGACTTTGATGATTTCGTGCTTTAGCTCTTCGGTTAAATCGTAGAGCGTCTCGGCGCTCCAGCGGCCTTTATTACCGGGCTTGGGTGACAGGGTGAGTACCACTACGGCGGCATCATCAATGCTGCGACCGATGACCAGCGGCGGTGGCAGGTTTGCAGGTACGCGATAGCGGTTGGCGTCGATGGCGTCGTTGACCCGCGCCACGGCGGCATCGTCGTCGAAACCGGTATCAAAACGCACGGTCAGGGCGATGCCATCGTCACGGGTCATTGAATAGACATGCTCAACATTGTCGATGCCTTTGAGAATGTCTTCAAAGGGCTTGGTCACCAGTTCGACCACGTCTTCTGCTTTCAGGCCGGGGGTGTCAATAAAAATATCGACGAAGGGTACGGTGATCTGCGGGTCTTCTTCCTGGGGCATGCTCAGCAGTGCCATGCCGCCGAGAATGACGGAGACGATAAGAATCAGTGGCGTGAGTGCCGATTGTATAAAGCCCTGGGTAATGCGCCCCGCAATGCCTGTAGACACAATTATTGCCCCGCGTTATTTGAGTGGGCGGGGGGCTGTTGTGGACTTTGCTGGGTACGTTGTTGCTTAAGTTTCTGTATCAGCATGTCTCCGTTTTGCAGACCGGATAGCACTTCAATACCGGTGGCGAGTTGGCTGCCGGGCTGAATAACGATTTCGCTGCCATCACTTAAATAGACGAAGCTCAGGCCGTAACGGCGGTGGATGTAGGATTCGGGAATGACATAGGCTTCGCGCTGGTCGGTGGAGACCCAAACTCTGACCCGCTCGCCGACGAAAAAATCACCGAGCCCGTCGACCTGAACATCGGCAACCACGCGGCCGTTGTCGAGCTCGGGGTAAACCTGGGAAACAATGCCTTCGCGCCGGGTTGCCTGGCTGGCATTATTGCTGGTGTTAGGGTTGGTGTTAGTGCTGATGTCGAGCATGCCCCGCTCTGCAACTAAGACCTTGTCATCTTTTTTGATAAAGCGAGCGTGGCGCTCAGGCAACATCAGGCGCAGGATGTAGTTGTCAGCCGCGATATCGGCAATGGGCTCGCCGGGCATGATGACCGCGCCCTGGGTGACGTTGACATTCAGTATCCGGCCTCGGGTTGGCGCGAGGACATCGCCCTGAGCCTGGGCTTCGCGAACGACCTCCTGTTCCAGCTTAAGCGCTGCAATATCAGCGGTGACGACGTCGACTTGCGTCTTTGCTTTGTCGAGCTCTGCCTGGCTGGCTTTGCCGGTTTTTTGCAGGGTGGAAACCCTTTTTAGCGTGGTTTTGGCCAATTTTAACTGGGCATTCAAAGAGCGTAATTTCGATTCAAAAGCGGCGATCTGCAATTTTTGTTTGGCATCGCGTACCAGGGCCAGTTTTTGTCCGGCTTCAACAATGTCCCCCTCATCGACCAGCAGCTCAACCAGGGTGCCGCCGATGCGGGCTCTGCCCTGGGTGACATCCATAGATTGCACTGAGGCAAAGACAGACTTCAGGTCGTAAACGGTTTGCTGTGTGACCGGGTAGGGCCTGGGTGCGGCGCTGGCGCTAAACGTAGCGAGTAAAATAGTTGCTTGTGCCGTATAGCGAAAGCCCGTTAATAAGCTCTTTAAAGAAAGCGTCATGCCCAGTGGTTCCCTGATTATTTGATCAATTTGGTACGGTTTTATTATTCTGCGTTTAACCTGGAGGCAACAGTTGGTGTGCGGAAATTCACACATGCCAAGACTGTGCGCCTATTCAATAAAGGTGGTACTGCGCAGTTTACAAGATGGGGACTTTACGAAAGATGCAAGTGCTAGAGTAGGTCATTAAATGCCTCTGGGGGTGCCGATTAAGACAGCGCTGTGTCATTGCAGGGGCTTTCGCGGCATTAGCTTGCCGGTTTATTTGCGGCGAATAGCGTCCGTTCTGATGGGGAATAGACCGGACTCCCTATCTTTGAAAAATTGCTTCAGTGTCTTCTTTACCGAGGGGAAGGCAATATCATCCCAGGGTATTTGGTGTTCTTCGAAGAGTTCAACTTCAAGGGATTCTATGCCCGCTGAAAACTCCGGCTTGGCTAGCTCGCCGCGAAAAAATACATAGACCTGATTGATGTGGGGAATATCTATCATGCTGTACAGCTCAAGGGAATGCAGGTGGGCGTTGGCCTCTTCCACACATTCGCGCAGGGCGCCTTCGAGCATGGTTTCACCGTTTTCCATAAACCCGGCGGGCAGGGTCCAGTAACCGTAGGCGGGTTCAATGGCGCGGCGGCAGAGCAGCACTCGGCTTTGGTAGACGGGGATGCAGCCAGCAATAATGCAGGGGTTTTGATAGTGTATGGTTTCGCAGTCATCACAAACGTGGCGGTGGCGATCGTCCCCTTCGGGGATGCGGTGGTCAATGTCGCCGCCGCAACTACTACAGTATTTCAAGGTGCTCGCTCATCCTGAGTGATTTATGACAATAAGTTTCTCTGAGTATAACCTTGAGAGCATAACCTTGCCCATTCATTCGCTTAAAGCAGCAGGTTTTATTGGTGTTAAAGAAAATTTCTGATCAGCTTGGTACTTTGCCGCCCGACCCCCTGCAGCCCGTAGAGGGGGTTCGAGAGGCCGCGGTGTTGCTTGCCTTAACGCGAGAAGTTGATCCCCGGCTGGTACTTATTCAGCGTGCGCAACATATGAAAAGTCACCCTGGGCAGGTTGCTTTCCCGGGTGGTAAGTGGGAACAGGGCGATAGCAGTTTGCTGTTTACTGCGCTGCGCGAAAGTGAGGAAGAGGTGGCGTTGGCACCGGGAGAGGTTGAGCTGGTTGCGCGATTGCCTCAGCGTTGCACCCGATTAGGTGTGCAGGTAACACCTTACCTCGGTTTTATTCGCCCCGGTTTACCTCTGTTGGCAGACCCCGGTGAGCTGGAGGCGATCTTCCACGTGCCGCTGTCGTACCTGCTAGAGCCGCAGCATTTAATTAAGAAGCAGGTGGATGTGCTGGGTAGCCAGTGCTGGATGCCCTGTTATCATTACGCGGGCTACACCATTTGGGGTTTTACGCTAACGGTGCTGGTGGACATGCTCAATCGTGTGTTTGATCTGGGTTTAAGTGCCGAAATTGATCGGGCTGATTTGCCTGCAGAGTTACGCCAACAATTCCCACGCTTCCCAGAAGGAGAGTCCTGAGGGTGAGCAAGAGGTAAGAATCAATAAAAATTGAAGGGATAAAAAATGATTTATCAATATGAAGACCGGGTACCGACAGTGGGCAAAGATGTGTTTATCGCCCCCAGTGCCGATGTCATTGGCTCCGTGAATTTGGGTGATCAGGTGAGTGTCTGGTTTGGCGCGGTGATTCGCGGCGACACCGATATTATTAATATCGGTGCTGGCACCAATGTGCAAGACACCGCAGTTATCCACACCGACCCGGGCATACAGGCCAATATTGGCTGCAATATCACCATCGGCCATTGCGCGATGATCCATGGCTGCACCATTGGCGACAACTCGCTGATAGGGATTAATGCGGTGATTCTCAATGGCGCGGTTATCGGTAAAAACTGCTTGATTGGTGCCAATGCCCTGGTGCCCGAAGGCATGGTGATTCCCGATAACTCGATGGTGCTCGGTACGCCGGCGAAAATTGTTCGTCAGCTGGATGAGAAAACCATCGCGGTGTTGCAGGGTTCTGCTGCTACCTACATTGAAAAAGCGGCGAGCTTTCGTACGTCGCTAATTCCCATGGACTTGCCCTCTTGAGGCGCCGGGAGAAAATGAGGCTAACTGAGTGATGAGTGGGGGTAGTAAATCGGCCACCGGTGGCGATAGCAGCGATGTTGAAGAAGCGCCGGTAGTCTCACCCTGTGTCGCAATTTGCGTCCTCGATACGGATGATATCTGTACTGGCTGCCATCGCAGTGGCGATGACATTCGCCAGTGGATGTTGCTGGATAACACTGAGCGTCGGGCGGTGATTAAAAAGGCGCACGCTCGGAGTAAGGTGGGCAATCCCTTCGCTTGATGTTGGGCAGGTCGCTACATAATGTCTAGAGCTCTTCTTTTTCCTGGGGTGCTGTTATCTGCCAAACTTTGAGTTTACTGATCATTTTTTCCGAGAGCGCGAGCACTTCCAGTCGGTAAGTGTCGATGTTGAAGCTGACTTTGGCGTCGGGGAAGCTCTCGATGTGCTCAAGGGCCAGGCCGTTCAGTGTTTTCGGTCCGTCCACGGGCAAATCCCAGTTCGTGGTTTTATTAATGTCGCGAATGTTGGCGGCACCATCAATCAGATAACTGCCGTCATCCTGTTTGGCAATTTCATCCTCGTGTTCGAAAATATTGGTGGTGAAGTCACCGACGATCTCTTCGAGAATATCGTCGAGGGTCGCCAGGCCCTCAACTTCGCCGTATTCATCGACTACCAGTCCGAGGCGGTATTTGTTCTTCTGAAAATTAATCAGCTGAATATGCAGAGGGGTTTCAGCGGGAATAAAGTAGGTGGGGTTGGTGAAGCGTTTGAGGGCTTCTTTGGTTAGCTCGCCTTCGCCGCCACGTAATATACGACTGACCTTGCGCATGTGGAGGATGCCGACTATCTGATTAATATCGCCCTCGTAAACAGGCAGGCGCGTGTGCTCGGTATTGACGATGCGTTCGACCAGAGTGTCGATATCATCTTCCAGATTGAGGCCGAGGATTTCACTGCGTGGCACCATAATGTCATTGACAGTGATTTTTTCCAGGTCAAGAACGCTGATCAGCATGTCCTGGTGGCGCGAGGAGAGGTTCTCCTCTTTCGCCTCATCCACCACCGTGCGCAGCTCCTCTTTGCTGAGGCTGTCGTCCATTTTCTTCAAAGGGTTGAAGCCGAGCAGGCGCACCAGTGCGTTGGAAAGATGATTGACAACCCATACCAGTGGGTAGGCGATTTTCAGTAAGGGTTTAAGAATATGGCTAGCTTTAAACGCCACCGCTTCAGGGTGCAGTGCGGCGATAGTTTTTGGCGTTACCTCAGAAAAAATTAAAATGACAAATGTGAGGCCAAGCGTGGCGACAAAAATACCCAGCTCAGGACCAAACAGGCGAATGCTGATGATGGAGGCAATAATAGAGGCGAGAATATTGACCGCGTTATTGCCAATCAGAATGATGCCGATCAGGCGGTCAGGGCGTTTGAGGAGTTTCTGGGCGCGGCGGGCACCACGGCTTTTTTTGGCAAGATGTTTCAGCCGGTAACGGTTGAGAGACATCATGCCCGTTTCGGAGCCAGAGAAAAAAGCAGAGATAATCAGGAGGCCAGTTAGCACACTGGCAAGCAACCAAGTCGGGGCGTCGTTCAAAGAGGGGCTAAGCTCTCGTAGCTAAGGGGCGCTCATGTTGAAGTAGTTTGTAGCGCTTGGCAACTGGCTTTAGGCCAAAATTACCTCGAGGACAAACTTGGTGCCCCAGAAAGCGAGCATTAACAGGGTGAAACCGCCGAGAGTCCACAGGGTCGCCGTTTTGCCGCGCCAGCCCCAGCGGAAATGCCCCCACAATAAAATGCCGTAAACCAGCCAGGCAACGATGGAGAAAATTGTTTTGTGTACCAGATGTTGGGCGAAAAAGTTGTCGACAAACAGCAGGCCGCTAGCCAATGCTAGTGTGAGCAGGGTAAAGCCGGTGATCACCAGACTAAACAACAGGCTTTCCATGGTTTGCAGGGGGGGCAGTATGCGCATTAAAGCGCTGCTGTGATGTTGGTGCAGTTGTCGGTTTTGGTAGGCGAGAAAAAGGGCCTCCAGCGCGGCAATACTCAGCAGGCTGTAGGCGATAATCGAAAGCAGTATGTGCCAGCTCAGGCCCATCGGCAGGTTGTTGCGGGGTGGGCTTTGCCAAAGGGGCAATAAAGAGAATGCCAGAGCCAGAGCGCTGAAAGGAAAGAGCAGCAGAAAAAGACTGTGAAAGGGTCGGCGTAGACTGCCGGCTACAACCATAAAATTGATAACCATAAATATCGCTACCGACAGGGGTAGCAGACTGAAGCTGGTGCCCGAGTCAGTAAAGATCTGCTGCCAACTGGTGGCAAAATGAGCAATTAAAGCCAAGCCGCTGAGCCCAAGTACCGAGCCTTTAGGGATGGAGGTGGTGTTACCGGGCGGCTGAAGACTGGCGCGAACCTGCAAGCCAAAGGCGGTCAAGTAGCAGGCGATGGCGAGTGTGGCAGTAAGTTGTACGGACATAACAGCTGTTCGTGTTGATCAGATTCGTCGAGTTTGGCACAGAAAGCCAGTGGCGCAAAGCCTCGGGCGACACTGGCTTCAATTGATCGTTATGGGTCGCGCCTTGTTTTTTATTGGAGGCATGTTGCTGCCGAAGAGGATCTTGATCAGTTATACTGCAAGGCTTATTTGTCTAATTTCTAGCGCCTAACGTTTAGCGGGAATAAATTACCATGGCTCTATTTGAAAATCTTAGTGATCGCCTTTCCCATAGTCTGAAAGCCATTTCCGGCAAATCGACTCTGAGTGAAGAGAATATTAAGGATACTCTGCGCGAAGTGCGTATGGCGTTGTTAGAGGCTGATGTCGCCCTGCCAGTGGTCAAGACCTTTATTGACCAGGTGCGCGATAGGGCAGTGGGTCAGGAGGTTAACCTCAGCCTTAACCCCGGTCAGCAATTTCTAAAGATTGTGCAGGATCAGCTCGAACAGGTAATGGGTGCCAGCAACGAGAGTCTTGATCTTGCTGCGGCACCACCAGCTGTTATTTTAATGGCTGGCTTGCAGGGCGCGGGTAAAACGACATCTGTTGCCAAGCTGGCTCGCTACTTAAGCGAGCGTGAAAAGAAAAAGGTGATGGTGGTTAGTGCCGATGTCTATCGCCCGGCGGCAATTAAGCAGCTCGAGGTATTGGCCGCAGAAGTTGGTGCGGAATTTTTCCCCAGCGCCGCAGAGCAGAGCCCGGTTGATATCGCCAATGCTGCGTTGGCAGCGGCGCGCAAAAGCTTTGCCGATGTGCTGATCGTCGATACCGCAGGTCGCCTGCATATAGATGAAGCCTTGATGACTGAAATCAAGGATCTTCACGCAGCCGTCAAGCCGGTTGAAACGCTGTTCGTTATCGATGCCATGATTGGCCAGGATGCCGTGAATACGGCCAGCGCCTTTAATGAAGCGCTGCCGCTAACCGGGGTTATTCTCACCAAGGTTGACGGCGATGCTCGTGGTGGTGCAGCGCTTTCTGTGCGACAGGTTACCGGCAAGCCGATTAAATTTCTCGGTGTGGGTGAAAGAACCGATGCCCTTGAGCCTTTCCATCCCGAGCGGGTGGCCTCGCGTATTCTCGGCATGGGCGACATGCTCTCGCTGATCGAGGAGGTCGAGCGCAAGGTCGACAAGAAGAAAGCTGACAAGCTGATCAAAAAGGTGCAAAAGGGCAAGCGCTTTGACCTTAATGACCTGCGCGACCAATTGCAGCAAATGCAAAATATGGGCGGCATGGGCGATATGCTTGAAAAGCTGCCCGGCATGGGCAATATGGCGCAGATGGCGGAGCAGGCGAATCTTGGCTCCCAGATGGGTCGTATGTCCGTCATCATCGATTCGATGACATTGGCCGAGCGATCCAACCCCGATATTCTCAATGGTTCGCGCAAGCGGCGCATCACCCAAGGTTCGGGTACCAGTATTCAAGATCTTAATCGTATGCTCAAACAGTACAAGCAAATGAGTAAGATGATGAAGAAAATGAAAGGCAAAGGCATGAATAAAATGATGCGCGGCATGGAAAGTATGATGGCGCAAAGCGGTGCTCAGGGGGGTGGCATGCCCCCCGGAGGCTTCCGGCACTAGTTGCTTGAAAATTGTTCTGAGAAGAAGGTTTTCTTTGAGCTGGAATTGACGTAAAATACCGCGCCTTTCCGTAGGGCTGTGTGTGGTTTTACTTCGCTTCTGATTTTGATGCGTTGTTGAAGCAATACCTAGGCTCTGCGTAATGTACGACCGAGTGCTTACCCTCGGTAGACTTTACCCCGGCATAATTATCCCGGTAAAAACAGGAAAACAGATTTCATGGTTACAATACGTCTGGCACGTGGTGGTTCAAAAAAACGCCCTTTCTATCATCTGACAGTCAGCGATAGCCGCCGTGCGCGCGATAGTCGCTACATTGAGCGAGTTGGTTTTTTCAACCCTCTCGCCCGTGGTCAGGAAGAGCCGCTGCGCGTCGATCAAGAGCGCGTCGATTACTGGGTGAGCAAGGGTGCTACCTTGTCTGATCGCGTTGCAAGCCTGCTGAAAAAAGCGGCTAAAGCTGCCGCCTGATTTATTGGCCCGGTTGGTTTAGGGCCAGGTAAACAGGTTTTTACGTGGGTATGGAAAAGCCAGACAACTATGCGGTGGTGGCTCGGATTACCGGAGCCCACGGTATTAAGGGTTGGGTAAAAGTGCATTCCTATACTCAGCCTGCAGAAAATGTCTTTAGCTATAAACCCTGGCGAGTAAAGCTTGATGGGCGTTGGCAAGAGATAGAGGCTGATAGCTTTCGAGCACAAGGCAAAGGCAATGTCGCACACTTGTGCGGTATTGATGATCGCAATGAGGCTGAGGCTTTAAGTGGTCTTGATATTTGCGTGTTGCGTGAACAATTTGATGCTCTTGAAGGTGGTGATCACTACTGGTACCAGCTTCAGGGTTTGAAGGTCTTTAGTGTCGATGGGGATTCTCGAGTACTTCTTGGTGAAGTAGCGGGTTTTCTCGAAACGGGCGCTAATGATGTTCTGGTGGTCAAGGGAGTCACTGATAGTATTGATCAAAAAGAAAGGCTGATTCCTTATGTGGATCAGTTTTTGCTGAAGGTCGATACTGATGCTGGAGAAATACTGGTTGACTGGGATCCCGAGTTTTAGCTTTGGTTGGCTACTATATAAAGAAGGAAGCAGGATCGATTGTCAGTGTGAGCGACATGCAGTTTAGGTGTTATAGCTCGTGAAAATAGCACTGGTGACGCTGTTCCCTGAAATGTTTAAAGCGGTAACGGATTACGGCGTAACGGGGCGAGCGCTCAGCAAAGGTTTGGTGGAAGTCGGATTTTTTAATCCCCGAGACTACACTGTAGACCGTCATCATAGTGTAGATGACAGACCCTATGGTGGAGGGCCGGGCATGGTGATGACCCTTGGGCCTTTGCGTGAAGCGATAACGCAGGCCAGGGCCTGGATGCAGGGCTCGTGCAAAGTGGTGTGCTTGTCGCCACAGGGGCAGTTACTGAAACACCAGGCGGTTGCCGATTTTGCCGGGCAAAGAGAAAATCTGGTGTTGATAGCGGGGCGCTACGAAGGTATTGATGAGCGACTGTTGTCGCTAGAGGTCGATGAAGAGTGGTCAATCGGTGACTATGTGCTCAGCGGTGGCGAGCTGCCAGCGATGGTGCTGATGGACGCTCTACTCAGGCAGTTGCCGGGCGTACTGGGTCACCAGGCATCAGCTGAAGAGGATTCGTTTGTAGAGGGTTTGCTCGATTGTGAGCATTACACGCGACCTGAAGTTTATGAAGGCATGGCGGTTCCCGACGTATTACTCTCGGGCAATCATGAAAAAATACGACGTTGGCGTTTGCAGCGTTCGTTATTGAGAACACGGTCGAGACGACCGGAGCTGTTGGCGGCATTGAGGCTAACAGAGGAGCAGGAAGCCATATTGGCCACCGCTTCAAAAAAGTAGTTTTATAGTAGTAATGGGATGGGTCTTTTTGATTTGCCCCTGGAAACAATGAACAAAATTGCACCGGCTGTGAAGCCGTATAAAGAGAGTTATCTGGAGCTGGTCATGAGCAAGAACAAAATTATCGCTGAACTTGAAGCGGAGCAAATGGGTAAGGAAATTCCTGACTTTAGCCCCGGTGATACCCTCGTTATTCAGGTTAAAGTCCGTGAAGGTGATCGCGAGCGTCTTCAGGCTTTTGAAGGTGTGGTGATTGCTAAGCGCAATCGCGGCCTGAACTCAGCGTTCACTGTACGCAAAATTTCCAGTGGTATCGGTGTGGAGCGAACGTTCCAGACTTACAGCAAAGTAGTTGACAGTATTACGGTTAAGCGTCGCGGTGACGTGCGCCAGGCTAAGTTGTACTACTTGCGCGAATTGTCGGGTAAAGCGGCACGAATCAAAGAAAAGCTCGGCTAGGGGTTTCCCCTGTGGTGTTAAGAAAGGCGGCTTCGGTCGCCTTTTTTGTGTCTGCAGGAAGGTTGTTTTTGTGTGTGGATATGATCTCTACTGCTGTTTTTCGGATCAGTCAATGACGTTTACAGGGGCGCTGCCGAGCCACTACACTGGGTTAATGAGTACTGCGACGGATGATGAACGTATCGATAAATATATTGATGCGCTGTGGCTGGAAAAGGGCTTGAGTGACAATACACGAGAGTCCTATCGCCGTGACCTGTCTGCCTTTAGCCGTTGGCTGCAGCCGCTGGGTGCGACACTGATGGCAGCCGATGAGGTTTTGTTGGGTGAGTACATGGCCTACCGCCTGGATCCCTCGAAGAGTCCTCGTTCGGCGGCTCGCTCACTGTCTTGCCTGCGGGGTTTTTATAATTACTGGCTGCGGGAAAAGCAGATCAAGGTTAACCCAACGGCGAATATCCCCAGCCCAAAACTGGGGCAGCCGATACCGAAAAGCCTGAGTGAGGTGGAGGTTGGCCAACTGTTGCTGGCACCGGATACGGATAGTGCCATTGGCCTGCGGGATAAAACCATGATCGAATTACTCTACGCCACCGGCCTTCGGGTCTCTGAGTTAGTGACTTTGACTATGAGCCAGGTCAACGTTCGTCAGGGTGTTGTGCGAGTGATTGGCAAGGGTGCAAAAGAGAGGTTGGTTCCTGTCGGCGAAGAGGCGCTCGATTGGCTGACGCGCTATTTGCGCCACAGTCGCCCCGAATTATTGGGCATGAAAGCGAGTGAAATACTCTTTCCCAGTCAGCGCGGTCGCGGTATGACTCGTCAGACTTTCTGGCATCGGCTTAAACATTGGGCGCGTGTGGCGGGCATTGAGAAAACGCTATCTCCCCATACTTTGCGTCATGCCTTTGCGACACATTTGTTGAATCACGGGGCAGACTTGCGAGTGGTTCAGCTTTTGCTCGGCCACAGCGATTTATCGACCACGCAAATTTATACCCATATTGCCAAGAGTCGTATGCAGGAGTTACATGCCGAGCATCACCCCAGAGGCTAATCGTCATCGACGCGGGAACAGATTGCCGACAGTGTGTTCCAACGATCATCTATTAATAGTGAATAGTGGAGTTTCAATTAATGCAGCAATTTTTTAGATACAAGACAAGGGTGTTTTCTAAAGGGCATCTATGCCGGTTGGCCTTTATTAGCGTGTTAATGAGCTGTGTGGCTCAACCTCTATGGGCTGTGGAGCAGAGTAACAAAGTGATAGAAGTGGGCGAGGAGCGCAAAGCGCGGATTATGAGCAGTCTGCGTTCCGCTCGCTCTGATCTTAAGTATGGCGATATTGTGGCTAGCCCCATTCCCGATATTTCAATGGTACAGGTTGAAAATGGCCCCCTGCTCTATATCTACAATGATGGCGAGTTCTTTTTTGATGGTGACCTTTACCAGGTGGGTAAGGGCCGGTTTATCAATCTTAAAGAACAGGCTTTAACTGCTGTGCGTAAAGATCTACTGGCAACAATTCCGCTGGATGAAATGATTATTTTCTCGCCGAAAGCAGCAGTCAAAGGTGTTATCAATGTGTTTACCGATGTGGACTGCGGTTATTGCCGAAAGCTGCATAAAGAAGTGCCTGAGTTGAATGCCATGGGCATCGAAGTGCGTTATTTGGCCTTCCCCCGTGCAGGTGTTGGTTCAGCTTCCTACCAAAAAATCGCCTCCGCCTGGTGTGCTGAAAACCCCCGTCAGGCGCTGACCGCATTGAAAAACAGTAAGGGAATCGAGCAAAATGTCTGTGCCGATAACCCGGTGGCAAAACAGTACAACCTGGGTCAGCAAATGGGTGTCAATGGCACACCTGCCATCGTATTGGCAGATGGCTCTTTGATACCGGGCTATCGTCCCGCAGCTGGTTTAGCCAGGGTGCTGGGTATCAAGGGTGGATAGTGCGGTCGCCCGTTGACAGTCGGCATGGCCGCCTTTAAGGTGGCCATCTTTTTTCTTATCTGCGTGCGGGGGACTCTTTGAAGTCAGTCAATATTGGGATTTGTGGTCTGGGTACCGTTGGTAGTGGCACCTTCAATGTGTTGGCTCGCAACGGGGCGCAGATCAATGCGCGCGCGGGCTGTGAAATTAAGGTGTCCGTGGTCGGTGCTCGTCGCGATAATGCTAACTGCGATACGGCTGAGGTTATTGTCGAACGCGATATTTTTGCACTCACCCGTCGCCCCGACGTCGACATTATTGTCGAGTTGATTGGCGGCACCACCACGGCAAAAGAACTGGTGCTACAGGCCATCGCCAACGGCAAGCATGTCGTCACTGCCAACAAAGCGCTGATTGCCGAATACGGTAACGAGATTTTTGCCGCTGCCGAACAGCAGGGTGTGACAGTCGCCTACGAAGCCGGTGTCGCTGGTGGTATTCCCATCATTAAAGCCCTGCGTGAAGGCCTGTCGGCAAATAAGATCGAATGGCTGGCGGGCATTATTAATGGCACCGGCAATTTCATTCTCACCGAAATGCGTGACAAAGGCCGTGATTTCGCCGATGTACTGGCCGAAGCCCAGGCTCTGGGTTATGCCGAAGCTGATCCCGCCTTTGATGTCGAAGGCACAGACGCCGCCCACAAACTGGTGATTCTCGCCTCCATCGCCTTTGGCATGCCCCTGCGTTTCGACGCCGTCTTTACCGAAGGCATCACTGATATTCAGCCCGAAGACGTGGTTTATGCCGAAGAGCTGGGTTATCGCATCAAACATTTAGGCATTGCCAAACAGCGCGAAGAGGGTGTTGAGTTGCGTGTTCACCCCACCCTGATTCCCGAGCGCCAGTTAATCGCCCAGGTCAACGGCGTGATGAACGCGGTGATGGTCAAGGGCGATGCCGTTGGCCCCACCTTGTACTACGGTGCTGGTGCTGGTGCCGAACCTACAGCTTCCGCCGTGGTTGCCGATATCGTCGATGTGGCGCGCAGCATCGGTTGTGCGGCTGAAAACCGCGTACCCGCTCTGGGTTTCGCCAGTGACACCATTGTTGACCCCGGTGTGCTTGGTATTGCCGATATTGAAAGCGCGTATTACTTGCGTGCCTCGGTGCTCGATCAGCCCGGTGTTTTATCGAGCGTGGCGCAGATTATGAGCCAGCGCGGTATCAGCATTGAAGCTATTATTCAGAAAGAGCCACCCGCCGGGGCGACCGATGTGCCCTTGATTATGCTCACCAACACCACCCGCGAGCAGAACCTGCTCGATGCCGTTGCAGAAATTGAAGGCCTGGCATCGGTGAGTGGCTCTGTTGTGAGAATCCGCTTGGAAAGCCTCGATACATAAATTACAGCCACTACTATTTCGACTTAATTAGCTCGGTGTCGAAAGTTAATAAATAGAGAAAAGGGTATAACGTGAAATATATCAGCACCCGTGGTCAGGCCCCCGCCCTGTCTTTTGAAGAGGTTGTACTGACCGGCCTGGCGCCCGACGGCGGCCTGTTCGTACCGCAAACCCTGCCCCAGTTCAGTCGCGAAGAAATCGCCTCCTGGGCGGGTCTGCCCTATAACGAGCTGGCCTTTAAAGTGATTTCGCCCTTTGTGGATGGCGAAATTCCCGCCGACGACTTGAAGGGCATTATTGACGCCTCTTATAGCGACTTCCGCCATCGCGCCATCGCGCCACTGGTGCAGAGTGGCCATAACGAGTGGATACTCGAACTCTTCCACGGCCCCACGCTGGCCTTTAAAGATTTTGCCCTGCAGTTTCTCGGCCACCTGCTGGACTATATTCTCGACAAGCGTGGGCAGAAAGTCGTCGTCATGGGTGCTACTTCAGGTGATACCGGCTCGGCAGCGATAGAGGGCTGTCGACGCTGTAAGAATATCGATATTTTTATTCTCCATCCCCACGGTCGTGTCTCCGATGTACAGCGTCGCCAAATGACTACCGTGTTGAGCGATAACATCCACAATATCGCCGTTGAAGGTAATTTTGACGATTGCCAGAATATGGTAAAAGCCAGTTTTGGCGACCAGTCCTTTTTGCCCGATGGTCGACAGCTGGTGGCGGTGAACTCCATTAACTGGGCGCGCATTATGGCGCAAATTGTCTACTACTTTTGGGCGGCTCTGTCCGTGGGCGGGCCTCATCGGCCGGTATCTTTCGCCGTGCCAACGGGTAATTTTGGTGATATTTTTGCCGGCTATTTGGCTCGGGGTATGGGCCTGCCGGTCGAGCAACTGGTGATTGGCACCAATGCCAACGATATTCTACACCGCTGTATTAGCGCCAATGACCACAGTAAAAAACCGATCGAGCACAGCCTCTCGCCAAGCATGGATATTATGGCGTCGAGCAATTTCGAGCGCCTGTTGTTCGACCTTTACGGCAAAGACGGTGCCGCTATCGATAAGCTGATGGCCTCTTTAAGTGCCGGTAGCGTCAGTGAGCTTGACCCCGCAGCGCTGGAGCAGGCGCGCAAAGTGTTTAGCTCCTACCGTCTTGACGATAAAGAAACACTGCAGGTGATTAGCGACGAATACGAGAGCAGCGATTACCTGCTCGACCCCCACTCGGCCATCGGCCTGCAGGCGGGTCGCAAATGTCGTCGCTCGTCGGCCACGCCAATGATTTGTCTCGCTACGGCTCACCCGGCGAAGTTCCCCGCTGCGGTGATGCAGGCCGGTTATCCTGAAAGCCCCGCCTTGCCCCATCACATGGCCGATCTCTTTGCGCGCGAAGAGCGTTACCACGTCGAAGCCAATGATCTGGCCAAAGTGCAGGCCTACATGGCAGCCAACATTACTGTTTAAGGCCTGATGTGTCAGCGCTAGCCGCCACTCAATCACCTCTGGTTCGCTATCGCGAGGCCGAGCTGAGCGGTGTCGATTTTGATGCCGCTATGCCCGCGTTGTTACAGCGGGTGTATGCCGGACGGGGTGTTTTTTCCCAGCAAGAGCTTTCACTCAAACTGGCCGAATTACCCCGCCCCGATTCCCTGCGCGGTCTCGATGCCGCTCTTGATTTACTCTGCGATGCCCTGCGCCAAAATCAGTCAATTCTTATTGTCGGTGACTTTGACGCCGACGGTGCTACCAGTACCACACTCGCCGTACTCGCCCTGCGTACTCTCGGTTTTCAGCAGGTCGACTTTCTGGTGCCCAATCGCTTTGACTACGGTTATGGCTTAACGCCCGAAATCGTCGCTCTCGCCCAGCAGAGCAAGCCCGATCTTATCCTCACCGTCGACAATGGTATTTCGAGTCTTGCAGGCGTGCGCGCGGCTCAAGCTGCGGGCATTAAAGTGCTGGTGACAGACCATCATTTACCCGGCACCGAACTGCCCACTGCCGAAGCCATCGTTAATCCCCATCAACCGGATTGTGCTTTCGGTGCCAAGAACCTGGCCGGTGTCGGGGTGGTTTTTTACCTGATGAGCGCACTGCGTGGCCGCCTGCGAGAGCAACACTGGTTTGCAGAGTCGGGCCTGGCAGAGCCGGTGATGGCCGACTGGCTCGACCTGGTCGCTCTGGGTACGGTGGCCGACGTGGTGCCCCTCGACAAGACCAACCGCGTACTGGTCAACGAGGGTTTACGGCGACTGCGGGCAGGGCGCGCACGGCCGGGTATTCTAGCCCTGCTTGAGTTGGCGAATAAAGACCGGCAATGGTTGGTGGCCTCTGACCTCGGTTTTAGTGTTGGGCCGCGTCTCAATGCGGCCGGTCGTCTCGATGATATGAGCATTGGCATTCGCTGCTTGCTGAGTGATGACCCCGCCGAGGCGCGACAGCTGGCCCTGCGCCTCGATGAGTTGAATCAGGACCGCCGCTTAATCGAAGCCGATATGCAAAGTGAAGCGCTGGTGCTGCTGGATGAACTCGATTTTGATGCCGACAATATGCCCTGGGGACTGTGCCTGTACGATCAGGGCTGGCATCAGGGTGTGGTCGGTCTACTGGCCTCGCGTATTAAAGACAAGCTACACCGCCCGGTTATCGCCTTTGCCGAAGCGGGGGAGGATGAGCTGAAAGGCTCCGCACGTTCCATCCCCGGGTTTCATATTCGCGATGCTTTTGATGCCGTTGCCAGCCGTCACCCCGAGTTACTCGATCGTTTTGGTGGTCATGCCATGGCCGCAGGGCTGTCACTTAAAAAGACAGACTTCCCCGCCTTTGCCGCCGCCTTTGATGAGGAGGCCCGTCGTCAGTTGTCGACCGATGACCTCGCCGCAGAGGTGCTCACCGATGGCGAGCTAGAAGTGGATGATTTCAGTCTCGACCTGGCCCAGCAGTTGCGTGACGGTGGCCCCTGGGGGCAGCACTTTCCCGAGCCCTGTTTTTATGGCGAGTTTAGTGTTGTTCAACATAGAGTAGTGGGCGGTAAACATCTGAAGCTGGTGTTGGGCTATGGCCCTTCCAGCCAGCAAGTAGTTGATGCTATTGCCTTTAATACAGTGGAAGAGGGCAGTGTGCCCACCATGCCTGAGCGAGTGTCTGCCGTGTACCGGTTAGATATTAATCGCTTTCGGGGGCGGGAATCCCTGCAGTTAATGGTCGAACATTTATACCTTTAACAGGCCCTTCTCATTTACACGAGTACCAAAAGTAGGCCTCACGAGAGAGGACACCGGCTTTGGCATCCTCTCTCGTCTAAACGCTTAGAGCCTGCCCCATGAGTATTTGCGAATGCTTTGGGTGCTTTTGGCCATGGAGTCGCCCGCTTATTTACTTGGTTTTGCCTTGTATCTGACTCGGATTAGCGAATTTAAGCAATCTATTAAGCGTGAGCCAACGTTCGTTTTCTAATCATTTTCTGCTGTCTTTAATCGTTTACACGGGCCGGTATATTCGGGCTTCTTGTGCTGCTTGATATGTGTCATGGCTGTGTCTTAATGCGCGTGGGAAAATGTAGGCATCATCAAAAGAGGAGACGTTTTTAATGCCATTAGATAAACACGATTTGTTGCATGAGCTGCCTGAATACAAAGATTTAATTCATGACCTGAAAGTAAGTGATCGACACTTTTCGAAGCTTTTTGCCGAATATCATGATCTCGACCATGAGATACACCGCTTTGAAACGGGTGTTGAGAATTGTGATGATTCTCATCTTGAAGAGCGAAAAAAATTGCGCCTGAGTTTAAAAGATCAAATGCTGGATATGCTGAAAAAAGCCGCCTAGCTTGTACTTTCAACACGCGACATAACACATTTTAGTGACAGTCACAGGCCCTGGCGCAGGGCTTTGTCATGACTGTGATCTTTATCGCGGTAGCTTTAAAAATAACTTGTTATTTTAAACCCCTGATAATTACTCAATACGATAGATGGGCCCGGGGCGGTATTTATTAGAACCGGGTTCGTATCGATGACCTCTTTGTACAGGGAAAAAATGAAAACACACAAGTACCGAACTTCACGCTGCATACTGAAAACAAATAACGAGTTCTTGATGGTCGTGCACAACAATGTCCGTGGTGAGAATACTGGTATTTGGGGTTTGCCCGGTGGTCGTATCGACTGGGGTGAGAAGCCCCTCAAAGCGGCCCGGCGAGAAATCCATGAAGAACTCGATACAGCGATGGGTGATCTGCTCGATGTTGGTAGTTATTCTTACAAAGGTTATCAGCACAAAGTGTACGGCACTTTGTTTGATGGCAAGATCGGTCGCATAGACCACAGTGAGTTGCTGGAAGTTGACTGGTTTACCCTCGGTGAAGTCAGAGAGCTGGCCAAACGTAAAAAGCTGCATGCGGGTTTTGAGCTGGAATCGATTGAGATGTTCACCAGTATGCTGGATTGTACTGGCTAGTTTTTTAACTCTACTGTACTTTTATCCGCCGTTTATTTGCGGTAGAAAATCCTCTCCCCTACCTTTTTCTTGACCTTCCTGTTGCTGTAAGGCTTAGATTGAGCTTCAATCTTAATAAGTCTTACAGCGAGCTTCGCCATGAATATCAGTGAGGCAGCCAAACTCAGTGGCCTGCCAGCAAAAACTATTCGCTATTATGAGAGTATTGATCTACTTAGCCCTCCTCAGCGGTCGGCGAATGGCTATAGACACTATCAAAAAGCGGACATCAACTACCTGTGTTTCCTGCGTCAGGCCCGCCAGTTTGGTTTCAATATTGAGCAATGCCGACTCTTATTGGATCTGTTCAAGAACCCTCAACGGCGCAGTACTGAAGTTCATCAGCTGGTGAGCGACAAGCTTGAAGAGGTGGATACTCATATTCGAGAGCTTGGTGAAACCCGGGATTTGCTGGCGCAGCTGGTTGGTGCGTGTGCAAACGATGAAAAAGCAGAGTGCGCCATTATTGACACTCTGGCGGGCCAACAAGAGCAGGGTCAAATTTTAGGGGAGAGTAAACAATGAGTGACTGCTGCAAAAAACCTGAGCCAGAACCCACGCCAGAGGTCGCCCAATCTTCCTGCAGCGCAACCAAAGTTGAGACCTCCTGCTGCCCCAGCGAAAAAAACCAGCGCGACTATTTATTGTGGGTATCGGGCAGCATTGTGCTGATCTGTTATCTGTTGGGTTTCTGGTTTGACGACAGTGATACTTTACCCCGCTGGTTAGCAGTCATGAGCAGCGGCATTTTCGAGCTGATGAATAAAATGTGGTGGGGTTTGGCAGCCGCGGTGGTGTTTGTCGGCCTGCTGGAAAGAATCCCTCGGGAATTGATTATGGCGACTCTGGGTCGGGGTGGCACTTTCAAGGGTATCGCACGGGCCACCTTTGCCGGTTTGTTGTTAGACCTTTGTAGCCACGGCATTTTAATGGTCGGTACCAAGCTCTATCAAAAGGGCGCCAGTCTCGGTCAATTGATGGCCTTCCTGGTTGCCAGCCCATGGAACTCCCTGTCACTGACCATCATTATGTTCACGCTGATTGGCCTTAAATGGACCCTGCTCTACATAGGGCTATCACTGCTGATTGGTTTGATTAGCGGGGTGATCTTCGACCGGCTGGTTGCTAAGGGGGTGTTGAATGCTAACCCGGCGACACCCGATGACAATTCTCACGAACAGCCGCCTGCCGTATGGCCCGAGTTAAAAAAACTCTTCGCCGCTGCGCGCTTTACACCGCAAACAATAGGCGCTTTATTGTGGGATGGTCTGAAAGATTCGCGCATGGTCTTTCGCTGGTTGTTTTTTGGCCTGGTACTCGCCACGGCAATTCGCGCTTTTGTACCTGTCGACACCTACAGCACATTGTTTGGCCCTACTTTGATGGGCTTGTTGCTGACTTTAGTGGCCGCAACTATTATTGAGGTTTGCTCTGAAGGGTCAACTCCCATCGCCGCCGATTTGGTGCTGCGTGCGGGCGCGCCGGGCAACGGTTTTACGTTTTTAATGGCCGGCATCGCCACCGATTACACCGAAATCATGATTCTCAAAGAGCTCACCAAATCCTGGAAAATCGCGCTCTTCCTACCCCTGGTCACCTTGCCGCAAGTGCTGGTGCTTGGCTGGATACTCAACCAAATGCCGCTGTAACTGACTGGCGCCTAAAATCAGGTATCATGGCGCCGACTTTTTCCGGCATCGCCAGTGGTGACGCCACCTCGCACACTAACGAATAGCGGCGCAGAGAGATTATGAGCAAGCAGAGAATACTCACCGGTATTACTACCTCCGGCACACCCCATTTGGGCAATTATGTGGGTGCTATTCGACCTGCCGTTGAGGCTAGCAAAAATAGCGATGTCGAGTCTTTCTATTTTCTTGCCGACTATCACGCACTGATCAAATGCAATGACCCTGACGCGGTGCATCGCTCGACCCTGGAAATTGCCGCCAGCTGGATCGCCCTGGGCCTGGATACTGACAAGGCGGTGTTTTATCGCCAGTCTGATATTCCGCAAATCCCTGAATTAATGTGGCTGCTCAACTGCATGGCCGCCAAGGGGTTGATGAACCGCGCCCACGCTTACAAAGCGGCTGTACAAGATAATGAAACTGCCGGGGAAGATGCTGATTTCGGCGTGACGATGGGCCTGTTTAGCTACCCAGTATTGATGGCCGCTGACATACTGATGTTTAACGCCCACCAGATTCCGGTGGGTCGTGACCAGATTCAACACGTCGAAATGGCGCGCGATATTGCCCAGCGTTTTAATCATCATTACGGTGAACACTTCGCCCTACCACAAGCGCTGGTCGATGACGATGTGCCTTTGCTACAGGGCCTCGATGGCCGCAAAATGAGCAAGAGTTACGGTAATACCATTCCGCTATTTCTCACCGAAAAGCAGCTGAAGAAACACATTAATAAAATCAAAACTAACTTATTAGAGCCGGGTGAGCCGAAAGATGCCGATAGCTCCTCGGTGTTTCAAATTTGGCAGGCCTTTGCCACGCCCGAGCAAATTGCGGAGATGCGTGAAGAATTTGCCAAGGGCATCGCCTGGGGTGAGGCCAAGAAGCAACTGTTTGAATTGGTGAATGCTGAGTTGGCTCCGGCCCGGGAGCGCTATGAAGCCTTGCTCAATGCGCCGGATGAAATAGAGGCCATCTTGCAGGTCGGTGCTGAAAAGGCCAGAGCCATCAGCCAGCCCTTTATGGATGAGGTGCGTCGCGCGGTGGGTATTCGTCCTCTCGCCTAGTACTCCACGTTGATGGTGGATTTAGTCAGGGCCTAGCCTGGATTTAGCACCTCGACAATAGCCGCTGTCAGGCTGCTCAGGTCGGCGGCTTCAATATTGAAAGCGGGCATGACATACACCAGTTTGGCGAAGGGGCGAATCCACACGCCGGCCTCGACAAAGCTTTTTTGCAGCGCGGCGACATCGACAGCGTCGTTCATCTCCACTACGCCAATCGCACCCAATACCCGCACATCGGCCACCGTGCCATGGGCTTTACAGGGGGCGAGTTGGTCTTTCAGCTGGGCTTCAATACGGGCAATATTCCCCTGCCAGTCTGAGGCCAATAACAGTTCGATGCTGGCATTGGCCACGGCGCAGGCGAGGGGATTAGCCATAAAGGTTGGCCCGTGCATAAATACACCGGCCTCGCTTTCACCAATGCCATCACTGACCCTTTCATTGCACAGGGTGGCTGCCAATGTCATATAGCCGCCGGTCAACGACTTGCCCACACACATGATGTCGGGGCTAATACCCGCCCATTCACACGCAAAAAGCTTGCCGGTGCGACCAAAGCCGGTGGCAATTTCGTCGGCAATTAACAGCACGTCGTGTTCGTCACACAGCGCGCGAACGCCCTTTAGATAATCTACTGAATAAAAGTGCATGCCGCCAGCACCTTGCACGATGGGTTCCAGTATCACCGCAGCGAGTTGCTCTTTATGGTTGATTAACTGGTGTTCAAAATCAGCGAGGTAGTCTGGTTGCCAGGCTTCGTCAAAGCGGCAGCGGGGTGATTCGCTAAAAACTTGCGGGTGGAGTACTTCGCTAAACAGATGGTGCATGCCGGTTTCCGGGTCGCAGACCGACATCGCCGCAAAGGTGTCACCGTGATAACCCTTTCTTAAAGTCAGCAGCCGATTTTTTTCTGCGCGCCCTTTGGCCTGCCAAAACTGCAGAGCCATCTTCATGGCGATCTCGACACTGACCGACCCCGAGTCACTGAAAAACACCTTATTTAAGGGCTCGGGTGTAATATCAACCAGCCGTTGCGCCAACTGAGCTGCTGGCTCGTGGATAATGCCGCCGAACATGACATGGGACATTTTCGTCAGCTGTGTGGTCACAGCCTCGTTCAACTGGGGGTGGTTGTAGCCATGAATCGCACACCACCAGGACGACATGCCGTCGATTAACTCGCGGCCGTCGCCGAGCTGCAGGCGCACACCCTTGGCAGATGTGACATGATAAGTGGGCAGCGGTTGGCTCAGCGAAGAATAGGGGTGCCAGACATGAGCCTGGTCAATGGCGTGAATTTGGCTGGCGCTGAGATTTTTTAAATTCATAATTTGTTAAGCGGTTCCGTGAATTAGGGATAGATGGCCTTTGCAGTATGACAGGCGTTATAGCCACAACAAAGGCTCTACGTTAGATTCGCAGCTCAAGGATTGCACCGCGAAATGTAGTTGATAGAGGACAAAATTGTGAAGATATTTAAGCTGGGGTTGAGCGTCGGGTTACTCATGGTAAGTGGGATGAGTGTTGCCGCGCCCGCTTCTGATTATTGGCCGTTGTGGAACAAAAGTAGCGAAGCCAGCCAACGAACGATTGACCACTCTTCCCTCGATTCTATTCTTCACACCTATGTAGTGACTGGCCACGCTTCTGGTATCAACCGCTTTCGCTACGATGAGGTAAGCCGAAAGCACCGCAAGCAGCTGGATCGTTACCTTAAAACTAAGACCTCCATTGACCCTCGGGACTACAGCAGGGCTGAACAAAAAGCTTATTGGTTGAACCTCTACAATGCGCTGACACTGGATCTGATTTTAGATAATTACCCGGTCGACAGTGTTGATAATATTCCCGGTCCAGGCATGAAAGGCCCATGGGATAAAAAAGTGGCCAGTGTGGCAGGGCAAGAAATATCACTTAACGATATTGAACACCGCATTCTACGCCCCCTGTGGCAAGACCATAAAGTCCACTTTGGTCTGGCTTGTGGCGGTTTGGGCTGCCCCAATTTACAGCCCGAAGCTTTTACTGGTGCCAATAGTCGCGAGCTACTGAAAAAAGCGAGCTATGAATTTGTTAAGCACCCGCGTGGGGTGCGTCTGGAAAACGGTGAACTGCATGTGTCTAAACTCTTCGAGTGGTATAAAGCGGACTTCGCCAAGAGTGACAAAAAGTTACTGAAAGTGTTTGCTCGTTACTCGAATGATCGCGACGCCCTCTACTTGCTAGGCTTCAATGGCAAGATTGACTATACCCATGACTGGCGTATCAACGCGCCCTGAGTCAGTGGCTTAGGGGGTAAAAAAACGGCGCTTACAGAGCGCCGTTTTTTTGTACGCACTGTCCGTTGCTTCTGAACCGTGCTTTTGATAATTGGGTGCGGGAGTCGCACTGCCCTTGGTATGTCCAGCGCCGAAGCTTTACAATAGCGCGCCCCTTTTTAGCCCGTAGGTAATTCCCGTGACACACCAGCCCCGTAAAGATCGTCATGAGCTGAACAAGCTGCATAAACGTTTGCGCCGCCAGGTGGGTACAGCCATTGCCGATTACAATATGATCGAAGCGGGCGATAAGGTCATGGTGTGTCTCTCGGGGGGTAAAGACTCCTTCGGTATGCTCGAAATACTGCGCAATTTACAGAAGACCGCACCGATAGATTTTGAACTGATCGCCGTCAACCTCGACCAGAAACAACCGGGTTTTCCCGAACACGTATTGCCGGAATATCTCACCGAGCAGGGCGTGCCTTTTCATATTCTCGAAAAAGACACCTACAGTATTGTTACTGAGCGGGTGCCCGAAAATAAAACCTACTGCGGTTTATGTTCTCGCCTGCGTCGTGGCAGCCTCTATGGTTTTGCCCAGGAAATTGGTGCCACGAAAATTGCTCTCGGCCACCACCGCGACGACATTATTGAAACCTTATTTTTAAATATGTTTTTCGGCGGCAAGCTAAAGTCTATGCCGCCGAAACTGTTGAGTGACGACAAAAAGAATATTGTCATTCGCCCCCTCGCTTATTGTCGTGAAGATGATTTAGAGCTGCTGGCAGAGTACAAAGAGTTCCCCATTATTCCCTGTAATCTCTGCGGCTCGCAGGAAAAGTTACAACGCCAGCTGATTAAAGAAATGCTACAGGGCTGGGAGAAAGAATATCCCGGTCGGCTGGAAACTATTTTTTCTGCGATTAAAAACGTCGCGCCCTCCCAATTAGCCGATACCAAGCTATTCGATTTCACCGGTTTGAAATTACAGCGTGGTAAAGATGCCGTGGATTTTAATCCGAATAAAATTGATATCGTCAATTTGACGGGGAGCTGATCGAGATGATTACAGCGCAAAACCTGGAACTTATTCGCGGCAATAAAAGCCTGTTAAAAGATGCTAACCTGCGGGTGCACGACGGTCAAAAGATTGGTCTGATTGGCGCCAATGGATCGGGTAAATCATCGCTCTTTGCCCTGTTAAAAGGCGAGCTACACGCCGATGCCGGTGATATCGGCTTCCCCGTTCACTGGCGTATTTCCAGTGTTGACCAAGAAACCCCGAGCATCTCTAGCTCCGTACTCGAATACACCATCGATGGCGATAGCGAGTACCGCGCCCTCGAAGCTGAGAAAGAAGCGGCAGAAATCGCCGGGGGTGATGTACTGGCCCACTGGCACCACAATTACGAAGCTCTCGACGGTTACTCCATGGGGCCGCGTGCGGCGCAGTTGTTGGCTGGCCTGGGCTTTGAACACGAGGCCCAGCAGCAGCCGGTGTCGAGCTTCTCCGGTGGCTGGCGCATGCGAGTGAACCTGGCTCGCGCCCTGCTTAAACCCTCTGAATTATTATTGCTCGATGAGCCCACCAACCACCTCGATTTAGAAGCTGTGGTCTGGCTCGAACGCTGGCTCAAACGTTACTCGGGCACCCTTATTGTTATCTCCCACGACCGGGAATTTCTCGATAATCTGGTCGACGGTATTATTCATTTCAACGCCACAGCGCTGGATACCTACGCGGGTAATTACTCCAGTTTTGAGCGCCAGCGCGGCGAACGTTTAATGCTGCAACAGGCCGTGTTTGACAAACAGCAACGTCAGCGCGCTCACCTGCAAGCCTTTGTCGACCGCTTTCGCTATCAGGCTACCAAGGCACGACAGGCGCAGAGTCGAGTGAAGGCGCTGGAAAAACTTCAGGCTGCCGCCCCCATGCATGCCGCCAGCGGTTTTGATTTCAAATTCTTTGAGCCCGACGAACTGTGCTCGCCGCTGATTAGCTTTGACCAGGTGAAGGCTGGTTATGGCGACACCGTCATCCTCAATCACATACACATTAATTTATTGCCGGGTTCGCGCATTGGCCTGCTCGGGCGCAACGGCGCGGGTAAATCGACACTGGTGAAATTACTTGCTGGCGTGATTGAGCCTGTGGCTGGCGATGTCGATCGTGGCCGCCAATTACAGGTGGGCTATTTCGATCAGCAGCAACTCGACGCGCTAGATCTCGATGCTAGCCCTTTACTTCACCTGCAACGTATTGCCGGTGGTGTTAAGGAACAGGAGCTGCGTAATTATTTAGGCACCTTCGGCTTTCGCGGTGACGCTGTACTCGCCCCGGTTGGCCCGTTATCTGGCGGTGAAAAAACGCGCCTCGCTCTGGCGCTGCTGGTTTGGGAAAGGCCCAATCTGTTATTACTCGATGAGCCAACCAACCACCTCGACGTCGACATGCGCGAAGCGTTAATCCTCGCCCTGCAGGAATTTCCGGGCGCGGTTGTCGTCGTCTCCCATGACCGCCACCTGCTACACACCGTCGTCGATGAGCTTTATCTGGTCGCCCATGGCGAAGTCAAACCCTTCGACGGCGACCTCGACGACTACCAACGCCTACAGATTAAAAGCGCCCCCCGGCCCTTAGATACAGGTGCTGACGAGTCCGCAGCTGGGCAGGGCGAAAGTGCCGCGCCCAACCCGGCGGGCAAAGCCCCCGACCGGCAAGAACAAAAACGCATGCAGGCCGAGTTCCGCAGGCAAGCCGCCCCCCAGCGCAAAAAAATCAGCGCCATTGAAAAACAAATGGTCAAGCTGGAAGCAACCCTCGAAACTCTCGCCGAACAACTTGCCGATCCTGCCCTTTATACCGACAAGCCGGTGCAGGAACTGAATAAACTCATGAAGGCCCAGGGCGAGGGCAAGAATGAACTGCAAGCGCTGGAGGAAGAGTGGCTGGGCTTGCAGGATGAACTGGAAATGATGACGGAAGAGTTTGAAGGGCAGTTTTCTGGGTAGTGCTGTTTGAATTGGCAGACTAAATGTACTTTTTGACGGCGACCAACTTATTGATGGTTGCAGCTTATTTTTCACAACAACTTGGGTTATGACATGTCAGATAAATTCTTTTTTATGGGCCGTCAAGATGCGCGCGAGAACCACATTGAATACGGTCGTGACGTGAACGCTAGCCGAAAATTCGGCAGTAAAAAATATCCGTTGGAGTTGCTCGTTACCAGTGAGGCGCGCAAGCAAGAAGTTGAGGCGTTGGTGGCTGAAGCGCAGTTGTATGCTGTGGTTAAAATTGATAGTAGTGAAGATGCAGTTGAGTCTATCGCTGAGCTGACAGTGCTCCTTAACAAAAAGGGCACAGTTAAAATTGATAAGCTTCCTGCACGTAACGAACCTTGCAATTGTGGCAGCGGTAAAAAATATAAGAAGTGTTGCGGGTAATAACTTCTTTATATTTCTGCAAGCCTAAGAGCTTAAGAAATACCCATTTAAAGGGTTAGACCCGAATGGCACTGATACGGTAGTTATGATGATGCAGGTTTTACTGCTAGGTTGTTTGTGCGCTCGCAATCCAGTAAAAATTATATTTGAGCGCGGAGATGAAAAATGAAGAAAGTAGTCATGTTAGGTTTTGTAGTTTTTTTGACTGGCTGTGCCGGAGCAAATATCACTTCTCAAGTTAGAGCTTCTGGCTCTGATGGCTCATCAATGAAGATGCGTTGCGTAGATCTCAGTACAGGTAATGAAAGTAAAATGAACGCAGAATTAAAAAAATATGATGGCTGGAAAATGGTATACGTGTCTGAGTATACAACGCCTAATAAAACAAACTCTGCCGCTGTAATGTGCTTTGAGAAGCCAGTATCATAAATATTATTCAGAGCCCTTGAGCCAAGGTGCGGCGGTAGATCGGGTTCTTTTAGGTCTGTTTTAGCGTGTTAATAATATGGCCAAAGCGCGCCTCAAATTGGGTGCTGAGGGTTAGCCTGTTATCGGGGTTGAGGTTCACGTAGGTCATACAAAATGACGAGCTTCATCTAATCTCAATGGGTGGATCTGACCACGCCGTGAGTAACAGGCCATCTGGCAAGTGCGAACCAATACACATTCTGTTCGTAGCATAGCCCTTTCAACATACACGGCGATATTGTACGCTTGCGCTACCAAAAAGCTTAAGTTGTTTGCTGTCGTTTGCTGCCGCTTGACGCGCCAAAAACAGCGCGCCACTTAGTTTAAACGTTAGGCGTTAAATACACTCTGCGTTTAGCATGTTTGAAGTCCATAGGGTGTGATTTTAGTAGAATAGGGATGACGGAAATGAAAGGTAAATTAAAATCAGCGATCACAGCATCTTGCTTGGCTGCAGTGTTATCCATGCCTGCCGCATATGCAGAGAATTTAATTTCAGCAGAAGATCCTGATGAAATTATGAATATAGCTAAAGGCTTTGGTAGTGCTCGTTTGAAAAAAGATTCTGGAGGTGATCCGTTAATTACCGGAAGGATTGATGGTACGCGATACCAAATATCATTTTATGGCTGTGATAGTGAAGGAAAAAAATGTGACGATATAAAATTTGGAACAGCATGGAGTGGAATAGAAGTTTCGTTAGAAGAAATTAACGAATGGAATAGAGGGAAAAGGTATGGCGTTGCATATTTGGATAATGATGGTGATCCAAATATAGATATGCCTGTAAATATTGATTTCGGTGTAACCTCAGAAAATCTGGAAGATTCATTTAATTATTGGGCAAAAGTATTGAAGTTGTTTAAGAAAGAGATACTGAAGAAATAGCCTAATAAACGACTGTGGCGTAAAGCCACCAGTAATTAAACTCTTCATCTAATGTCATCTCTAGCGATTGCGTTTGGGATGGCAATAAACTTTTTCATACAGACCGTCAGTGCCACTTCTTTGTACTTACCCTGAGTCATCGCTTTTGACAAAAAATTCTTGATGACAGGGTTGCATTGGGTGGCCTTAAGGTGGCTGGGTAAAATATACTTCCGACCAATGGGGTCGGAGTCACTACTGTCCCACTTAGAACGTAATAAAAAGGCTTAAATCCCGACAAATTGTTACAATGTAAGTTCGACCAAACACTGTAATAACAAGGAGATTTAAGCCTTTAATCATCATAACACCGTGTTCTCACAAATATTGAAATTGATGCCTAAAAATCAATTTGCATCTCTCGCTAAAAAACATGATGGCGCACGCTGCAACGATGCCATGAGTCGCTGGACATAATTTATTGCGATGTCTACTGCACAGCTAAGCGGATCGATCAAACGAACCACCCTGGCTCGTGCCAACCAAGATCTTTCCTTTCGCTTTTATGACGCACTTTTTGGCAAGCTCTACGTACGCTGTTAAAACAGCTCTCCTGGCCATAAGTTTCGCTTTAAGAAAAAATATTTTCTCTCGATGCGTCGCTATTAGATGTCTCGATGCGCGTGCTCCCTCATGCAGAATACAATCGTATGAAGGCCGCCTATAAATTACATGTGGGCCATCGATCACGATGGTTTGATTCCTGAGTTTGTAGCTGTAACCGATGGCAAAACGGGGGATCAAACCCAAGCCAAGCTAATGGACTTCCCCAGCGGTAGCGTTGTAGTATTTGATAAAGGTTATGCCGACTATACTTGACATAACCAGTTGACTAGCAAGTGAATATTCTGGGTTACGCGGATTCGCTCGAATGCAAAGTATCGAGTGCTTAAGCGACATGAAGTGAATAAATCACAGGGCATCACCAGTGATCAAATTATTGAATACACCTCTGACAGATCCGTTAAAAACAACCTGAGGCCGGTCAGACGAATTGGGTTTTATGATGCTCAAACCCAGAAGCACTACGCATTTATTACCAACCATTTTGATTGGTCAGCCAAAACGATCGCGGATATCTATAAACAGCGATGGCAGGTAGAACTATTCTTTAAATGGATTAAGCAAAACCTCAAAATAAAATCATTTATCGGCAATACAGACAACGCGGTAATGACTCAAGTATTTGTAGCGCTCTGTGTTTATTTGATTTTGGCATACCTGAAATCCCAGAACTGTATCAGCCAAAGCCTTCAGAAAATGAGCCGCTTAATTCACGTCAATTTATTTTCCCGAAGAGATTTGATGGGGTTATTCAAACCACCGCGCGATCCCGAGGTCAACTCATTGCAGTGGACTTTATTATGAACGGGGAAATAAGTGGGGCAGCAGTGGGTCAGAGTCATTGGTTTTCCTCGCTGAGGAATTAGACGGCCTATCGATATTTATCCTGCAAGAATTGTAGTTAGCCTCAATCTCGATAAACACCAGTCCCAGGTTAGAGTTTGATTCACGCTATACCTGGCTCGATTTGGCGGGGTGCGTATATTGATACCTGGGCTTTATAAGTTCTTTTAGCACCCATTTTTAAACAGGCAGTTTAGCCGGATTTGGCTGTCTGTTTTAAAAGCCCCCGATCTAGAGCGAGTTTGTTATTTTTATGTGGGTCACTACACCGCACATTATCTCATCATCAACGATGTCATCTTTATCTTGAAAATTTTTCATAATAAAAAAACGGGTAAGATAATTCTTAAGTTCGAAATTGAATTACTCCTAGTATTAATAATAGAACGCTATTTATCCGCTTTCCCTTTACGCCGAACCGCCCCCGCACTTAGTCCATGATTCTTTTGAAAGGCCCGTGAGAACGCTGATTCTGAGCGATAACCCACTTTCTCGGCAACTGTAGCAACGTGCTCGCCGGTATCAAGATATGACCACGCCAGTTGCATGCGCCACCAAGTGAGGTATTGCATGGCTGTCCAGCCGCTGAGTTGTTTAAACGTTTGGGCGAATTGGGTGCGGGACATTTGCGCTTCTGCCGCAAGACTTATTAACCCCCATTCGTGATCCGGTTTTTTGTGAATAGCGCTAACAGCACGAGTAATTTTCTGGTGACTGAACAGGGCCACAATGCCAATATTATTATTTTGATATTCAATAAAGTGGCGCAGGCCGTAAGCAAAGAGTAGTTCACAAAGTTTGTCGAGCAGGGGATTGGATGGGGTTTTGCTACTTAGGCTTTCGGCGAGTATTAAATGCAATAATTCCGTTAGCCAGGGGGTGGAGTCGTCGCGTTCAATAACAAACACTTTGGGTAGGGCATCGAGTAAAACTTGAAAGCCGGGGTTGGCAAAGGTGATTTCACCGCAGAGCATGCTGGTGCCTGCGGTGTTTTGTGACTGGCTGATAAGCAGATGTTGTTGCGCCCCCTTTTGCGGCTGTTGGCTGACCATGCTGTGGGCGATTTCCCGGGGGAAGATTACCAGGTCGCCCTCTGCGAGTATCCAGTTGTCGTGCTCCGGCACACTTAACCGGCAGCCGCCCTGAGTGGCCATGTGAAAGCAGGTTTTGCCAGCCGGTTCGGGGTCGGTTTCTATCTTCCAGTCGCCGCAAACACGGGCGTTGTGATAGACCTCTACGTGCAACTTGAGCAGTTTGGTCAGATCGTTTAAGGGTGACACTCGGACTCCTGAGCTGTAATTTCGTCTTATAAGGCATTCATCGTACGACCTTTGTAGCGTAAAGTCATTGTATTCCCCGGATAGCAGAACCATCCTCTCTGCCCCGGGCCACTTTTTACATCGAAGGAGATAACCCATGTCATTTACCCTCTATACCCCAGAAACGGCCCCGCAGGCGGCACAAGATGAGCTGAAAAAATCGATTGAGTCTTTTGGATGGGTGCCGAATTTACATGCTGTGCTGGCGGAAGCGCCGCCGGTGCTCACAGCTTATAAAAACCTGCACGGTTTGTTTCAACAAAGCAGCTTTGATGCCGAAGAACTGACGGTTGTCTGGCAGTCCATTAATCTTGAAAATGAATGCCACTACTGTGTACCGGCCCACACGACGATTGCGGGAATGATGGAAGTGGATTCTGCCCTTATCAATAGTTTGAACGAAGGCAAGGCGCTGCCGACAGAAAAACTGGAGGTGCTGAAAGACACCACGCAGGCCGTGTTAAATCAGCGCGGCGACCTTAATGATGAGCAAGTCGCACGCTTTAACGCGGTCGGTTATGGCAACCAGCAATTGCTCGAAATTATCCTCGGCATTTCCCAGAAGATAATCAGTAATTACACCAACAAGCTGGCGCACACACCGCTGGATGATCAATTTCAGTAATGGACCAATTTCATTGCCGGGCCTTTGTCTATCTGTCGAAGGCTCGGTAATGCCACCCTATTTTGTTGACTGTTAGTCGTATCAAAAAATAATCATTTCTAAGCATCCCTGCCTCTTCCCGTCCTATGACCTGATAGTCATTAGTTTTATAAGCCCCCTCCCTCTATTTGCTTACAATCTGTCAACGCAGGCGTTGATACGCATTGCCCACGCACATCCATAAACGGGAGACAGCTAAATGACATATCAGTATTTGATGGTTGAAAAAGACGACAGAGGTTTTGCACGGGTGCAATTTAATCGGCCCAAGCAATTAAATGCTTTGTGTCAGGGGATGCTCGATGAGCTGCGTGCCGTGCTCACAGATTTTGAAAGTGATGATGGCGTACGGGCCGTCGTACTGACGGGCAGCGAGCGTGCCTTTGCCGCCGGTGCTGATATTAGTGAGCTGATGGACTTTACCGCCGTTGATGCGCGCCGCCATTTTGACAACCCCAGCTGGCGGGCGATTGAAAATTTCCGCAAGCCGATTATTGCCGCCGTTAGAGGGCTGGCATTGGGCGGCGGTCTCGAGCTGGTGATGCAGTGCGACATGGTCGTTGTGAGCGATGACGTTAGCCTCGGTTTACCCGAGGTCACGCTGGGTGTGATTCCCGGCGCCGGGGGCACTCAGCGGTTACCGGGCATCGTCGGCAAGCCTTTGGCGATGGAGATGATTCTTAATGGCCGCACGCTTAACGCCGATGAGGCCATCAATTTCGGCCTCGCGAATTACGCCTGCTCGGGTGAGGAGGTGCTCGACAAGGCGCAGGCGCTGGCAGCTGATTTAGCCAAACGGCCACCCCTGGCGGTGGAAGTGGGTAAAGAATGTGTCAATGCTGCGCTGGACGAAACACTCGTTCACGGGCTGTCGACGGAGCAACGTTTATTCCATTTTCTATTCGCTACCGAAGACAGGGCAGAGGGTTTTAAGGCCTTTATTGAAAAGCGTAAACCTCAGTGGAGCGGTAAATAGTGGAGCGGTAAATAAAGCCACCGTGCGCAATTACATCGATCGACACGACTCAATCCACACCACCCACACTACATCGAGAATCAGTAATAATGAATTTTGACCTGAATGAAGAACAGAGCATTATCCGCGACATGGCTCGGCGTTTTGCCACCGACATTATCGCGCCTGAATTTCAGAAGCTTTCAACCTGCAGCGATGTGCCCTACGACATCCTCCACAAAATGGCTGATATGGGTTTTATGGGCGTGCCTTTTAGCGAAGAGTACGGCGGCGGTGGCGGTGACTGGGTGTCGATGCACTTGGTGATTGAAGAAGTCTCACGGGCCGATATTGCTTTGGGCACACTGCTCGATGTCACCACCAGTGTCGTCGCTCAGGAGATTGACCGCTTCGGTACCGAGGCGCAAAAGAAACAGTGGTTGCCCGATTTATGTACGGGTAAAACCATTGGGGCGTTTGCACTGACTGAGCCGAGCAGTGGCTCCGATGCCGGTAGCTTAAAAATGCGCGCTGAACTTGTCGGCGATGAATGGGTGTTAGAAGGCAGCAAGCAGTTCATCACCAATGTTGGCCTTGACCACTGCTCGCTAGTGGTTGTTGCAGCTCGTGCCGAGATCGAAGGTAAAGAGCAGATTGTCACTTTTATCGTGCCCAAAGATGCACCCGGTTTAGTGGTGGGTCGAAGCTACGACAAAATTGCCTTTGAATCCGGCACCACTAACGAGCTGATTTTTGATAACTGCCGCATTCCCAAAGACAGTATTCTCGGCGACCCGAGTCGCGGTTTTGCCCAGCACCTCGCCGTGCTCGAGACGGGTCGCATCAGTATTGCCGCTGCCTGTGTCGGCGCGGCGCAGGCCTGCCTCGATCATTCCCTGGCCTATGCTCGGGAACGCGAGCAATTTGGCAAGCCCATCTTTGAATTTCAGGGCGTGCAGTTCAAGCTTAGTGACATGGCGGTGAAAATCGAGATGGCACGTACGCTTTATTTAAAGGCTGCCTGGTTAAAAGATGAGGGTCGTCCCCACACTTTTGAAGCGGCGAGTGCAAAACTCTATGCTTCGGAAATGCTGGAGCAATGTGCCAGTGATGCGGTGCAAATACTCGGTGGCAACGGCGTGATGGAAGACTACCCGGTGGCGAGTATTTTTCGCGCCAGTAAAATCATGCAAATTGTCGAAGGGACTTCAGAGGTGCAGCGCATTATTATTGGTCGCCTGCTGGCGTCGGGTGCGCGTAGTTAAGGTATTGGTCGTCTAGATCAGGGCTTGTTCGGTAGAAGCAGTCCTGCCAGACCTTGAAAGAAAAAGCCCCGCAAGATCCGTCAATGTTGATAGAGCTTGCGGGGCTACGAGTGTTTAAGCGCGTAATACACTGCTGCTTAATCTCTCATATCAGACTTATGCTGCTTTTTTGACGGCTTTCTTTATGACTTTAGCGGCCTTCTTCTTACTTGAAATACTCTTTTTCAAAGCAACTTTAGTCACTTTTTTGGCAACGCTTTTAACTTTTTTCTTTTTGATATCAGCTTTTTTAACTGCGCTCAAAGCCAGTTTCTTGACTGCTTTTTTCTTAAGTGCTTTTGCCATTGTCCCATTCCTTCTTTGTTTTACAGTATGTTTATGTCGTTATAACTGGGTAAAAGTAATAACTTATAGCTATTTAACGTGTCAATTTTTAAAAAGTCAATAAAATATAGTCTTTCAGTATAAAATATGGGCGATTGTGCCGTATTGAGTCGTCCCCACACTTGGTAAACCAACAGGAAAGGTATGCAATGACATTTGTAGAGTTTAAAAAAATGCTGCTCGATGCAGGCATCTCTCTACCTAAATTCAGTCGTCTGATTAAGGTTAGTGAAAAGAATTTACAAGCCTATAAAAAGAAGGGTGAAGTGCCAAACCCCATAGCGGTTGCGGTTACCTGTTGTGCGGCCATGCACGAAGCAGGAATGGATTACCGGAGCATTATCGAGCAGCTAGAATTGAGTGCTAAAACAAAAAAAGGGGCCGGCTTTGCCAAGAAAAAGCAGCTCAAAGAGGTCGATGAGGCTTAAGCTGACTTTTGATCAACGCGGCGTTCTCAAAGGCAGTATTCCCGGTGACCCCAGTCGCACCATTAACGGTGTATGTTTTGTGGAAATGTCGAACCAGGAATCGCATGGATTCTGTGGCTATTAAAGGTGTAAGTAATGAATGAGAATAGTCAGGAAGTACAGTCGCTAAAAACGATTACGACGGTGGTCTATGCCCTTCAAGCAGTTTCTTTTTTTATAGGTCTTTCGTTTGTTGCCGCTGTTATTGTTAATTACATTAAGAAATCCGAGGTCGAAGGTACCTGGCTTGAATCTCACTTTCTGTGGCAGATCCGTACTTTCTGGTTCAGTGTGTTGTGGTCGATTATTGGCTTTGTATTAGTTTTTGTTCTTATTGGTTACCTTGTACTGATAGCTGATGCTATCTGGGTTATTTACCGAATAGTTAAAGGCTGGATGAAACTTTCCGAAGGCAAGGAAATGTATGCCGATTAAGTTGATGGCTTAAGTCTGGTTCTATTTTGAAGTTGGCAAGGCATTACCCACATCAATCCATATCTGTTCGGCACAGGCCATTAATTCCCCTGCTGTATTGTGAATCGCTACACCCATAAAACGCTTGCGACCACTGTTGGCAGAGGTTTTCCAGCTACTGACAATATAGTCTTCGTTAGGTTTTAGGGGCGTTTTAATACTGCCGCTGCAGGTGCCGAGTAGTTGCAGCCCGGCATTGGGTTCAGCTGCTTTAATGGCGTAGGCACCGGGGCAGTCGAGGGCTGACCAAACATAAATATCATCGATAGTATCTTTGTCGTTACACAGATTTTCAGCGGGTCGCCATAGGGCGGCGACGATGTTTTTTTCGGTTTGTGTACGCCAGTCAATACCGGCTTCTGGCTCTATGAGTGTATCTAAAGCACCGCAAAAAACGAGCAGGCCATTTTCGCTAGTCCGTGTCGGGCTGCATACATAGCAGCCTTTTGGGTCGGAAGCGTGAATAAATTCAAAGCGCTGGCTGGCGGCGCGGGCGCTTTCTACATTGGGTGGCGTGGGAATGTTGAGTTCGAGCTGAATGCGGCGAGCACTGCCGAGGAGTGTGTCGTCGAGATAAACGCCGATGCCCTTGTCGGTGTCCTTTACCTGTAGCGGCGTTTCCACGGGGAAGGCCGCATTGATGCGGATCTCGGCATCGCCTTCGCCCTCGTCTACGAGAAGACTCGCCAGCAGGCCACTGATATAGCCGCCATTGCCGCAATTAACCGGCCCGTTGTAGATGCTGTCGATAGATATCTGGGCTGGGGATGAAGAGGGCTGTGACATTGGCTGCTCGCTATTTTTTGTCGTTTGATTTATTCGTAGGTTGTGATGATTTTAAGGGTGGTAATGGCAAAGATAAACGCTTTGGCATAATCTCAGGGTGAAAATAGCAGAATAAAAAACAACAGGTCATGATTATTGAGATGCACGACAAGAATAATCCGGCAAATGTAGACTTTGAAACCATCGCGGCCCACGAAGCTGGGCATGTTGTACTTGCCCACTATTACGGGCGCAAGGTCTACGGTGCCTATTTGCAAACTCAGCCCGTTAGTTATTGTGCTCGGGGCGAGCGTAGCCATGTACGTTTTGCGCTGACCCCGCATATTCAGGATATCCACCTCGATCTCGACAAGCTCGAGCAACACTGGCCGTTGGCGGTGCGTGAAACTCTGGTTACTACATGCATCCGATTGGCTGGCCCGTTGGCCCAATCGATGTATCAACAAACACCCTATCGCGATATGGACGGTGGTCAGGACTATCACGATGCGCTTTGTGACCTATTACGTCTTGAGTGTTTGCGACTGAGCCTGCCCAAGCCTCAGAGTCTGGATACCTCGTACAAGCACAAGAATATTCTCGACATGCTGGCGGAAGACATTATCGACCTGTTAAGCGCCACGCTTTATGTCGATTATTTGCAGCGTGTAGCCGAGGGCTTGCTGGCGAAGCAGGAGCTAAGCGCTCACCAAATTAACGGGATACTGAAGGCCATGCCCCGTCATCAATGGCATTCACAGTCAGCATTCGGGCTGAAATCTTATAATTAAAATTATGGAAATACCTTGCTACAATTGAGTTGAAATAAGTTGACGATCATTTTTCAGAAAAATTTTTATAACAATAAAATGGAGAAAATTATGCGCTTTGATTCCTGGGTTGTAATGGTTACTGGTGCCGCTTCGGGTATTGGTTTAGGTACATCGAAACGATTTATCGACGGCGGTGCCACGGTGATTGCCGTGGATATTAATAAAGATAACCTCACTAAAGCGGCTAAAGAACTGGGTGACAAGTATGTGTCTAAAGTGTGTGACATCTGCAAAGTGTCGGAGATTAAAGCTTTAATGGCCGATGTTGAAAGCGAGTACGGGCGGCTCGATACGCTGGTTAACAATGCGGCCTTCGCCAACTTTCAAAGCCCGGAAAATGTTGAAGAGGCGAGTTACGACGCGGAAATGACGGTGCTGGTAAAAGCCCCGATTTTTCTGGTCAAGCACGGCGCTAAATTATTGCGCGCAGCGGACAATGGCTCGGTCATCAATATTGCCTCGGCGGCAGCCATTGTCTCTATCGACAACTACTGCCCCTACGGCATCGGGAAAGCAGCAGTGCTGAAATTCACCCAGGACAGCGTGATTAGCGTGCCCGGTATTCGTCACAATGCCGTGTTGCCCGGTTTGATCGACACGCCTATTTTACCCAACGTTTACGGTGAAGAAGCTTCCGCGATGTTGAAAGAAGAATTCCCCAAAATGCTGCCCTGCAAGCGCGTGGGTCAGCCGGATGATATTGCTAAGGCGGTCTGCTTTTTGGCCTCTGATGATGCCGATTATGTTAACGGCACTACTATGCTGGTCGATGGCGGTATGTCCAAATTAAACCCCTTTAGCATGATGCAAACTTAGCGGGATAAGCCCCTGGCTTAGTTAGATGGTGATAAAAAGGTGTCGATAGTTTCGGCACCTTTTTTTTGCCCGTTCAATATTGTTGTCGCTATAGCTCTACTATCGCCCCGGGTTTATGATGCATGCAGAAATTATTGGCCGGGCTTGTTGGTGGAGCCTCTTGAATAAAAAAATCAGGGGAAAAAAATGTCAGGAGTTTTAGAGGGAATTCGCGTGCTCGATTTTGGGCGCTACGTGGCGGGGCCGCATTGTGCATCTTTGCTCGCCGATTTCGGTGCCGAGGTGATTCGTATTGAAAAAATCGACGGTAGTGAAGACCGCTACGTCGCACCGCTGACCGAAGAATACGGCGCCCACTATATTCACAATAACCGCAATAAGCTGGGTTTAACTCTGAATCCGACCAAACCCGATGGTAAAGAGGTGACGCGACGCCTTATCGAAACTGCCGACGTCGTGGTGGTCAATATGCCCTATCACGCGCTGGCCGCGATGGGTCTCGACTACGACAGTCTGAAAGCGATCAAGCCCGATATTATTCTCACCACCTGCTCGGCCTTTGGTTCAAAAGGGCCGTTTGCGGAGAAGCTCGGTTTTGACGGTGTCGCTCAGGCGATGTCGGGCAATATGTATTTGACCGGTCACGAAGGTGAGCCGATGAAAAACTTCGGCCCCTATGTTGACTACAGCACCGGCATGCTCTGTGCGCTGGGCACGGTGCTGGCGCTTTATGAACGCAAGACCAGCGGTGTTGGCCAAATTGTCGAGGGTGCCTTACTCAATACGGCGATGACCATTACCAATCCTGTGGTGATAGAGCAGGCAGTGCTCGGACTCAATCGTGTGGCGACCGGCAGTCGTGCGCCCACCGGTGCTCCCGCTGATACCTTTCAAACTAAAGATAACTGGGTGATGGTGCAAAGCATAGGTAATCCGTTGTTTAAACGCTGGGTTGATTTAATGGGTGAGCCTGAATGGCTGGATGACCCCCGCTTTGCCGATGATAATTCTCGCGGGGCCAACGGTGCTGTGATTAGTGAGCGTATGGGTCGCTGGTGTGCCGAACGCACGGCCCAAGAAGTGCTCGACCAGCTTGAAGCGGCGGGTATTCCCGGTGGCGAAGTGTTGTCGCCTCAACAAGTACTTGAGCATCCGCAAGTGAAAGGCGCGGGCATGTTGAAAGATGTGGCGATTCCCGGCATCGAAAAACCAGTGCCGGTACTCGATACAGCAATATCGCTGTCGCGTACCCCCGGTGGTATTAAAACGCCGCCGCCCGCATTGGGTGAGCACACAGACAGCTTATTAAAATCACTCAATTACAGTGAAGAAGAAATTGCCGACTTGCGTCGTAAGCGGGTAGTGTAAGCCCCCTTTTCGCACCGACACATATTTAAACTCAGTACATTTAAAATCAGAAATTAACAGGAGAAAAAACATGGCCGAACTCGATGGCAAAGTAGCAGTAATTACCGGTGGTGCCAGCGGCATTGGCGAACGCGCCGTGCGCTTATTTATTGAAGAGGGTGCCCGTGTGGTGATCGCCGATATGCAGGTTGAACGGGGCGAAGCCCTGGCCGCCGAGCTGGGCGATGCCGCCGTATTTGCCAAAGTTGAAGTGCGTCAGGAAGCCGAAGTCAAAGCGGCGATTGACCTGGCTGTCTCCCAGTGGGGCCGTCTCGACATCATCTTTAACAACGCCGGGTTTGGCGGCGTGATTGGCCCGGTGGAAGACACGCCAGCCGATGAATTCGACATGACTTATGACGTACTGGTGCGCGGTGTATTCCTCGGCATGAAACACGCAGCGCCGATTATGAAAAAGCAGGGCGGCGGCAGCATTATCAATACTGGCAGTATCGCGGGTTTGGCTTCAGGCTATAGCCCCCACGCCTACGCCGGTGCCAAGGCGGCCGTTATTCAAATGACCAAATCCGTTGCTATGGAATTGGGCGAGCACCACATTCGCGTTAACGCTATTTGTCCGGGCTTTATTGCGACACCGTTGGCGGCGAATACGGTGGGTCGTTCTGACGAGCTGATCGAAAAAGCCTTACCGAGCTTTGCAAAAACGCAGGCCATTCCCCGCGCTGGTATTCCCGATGACATCGCGCAAATGGCCTGCTGGCTGGCTGGCGATCGCTCAACCTTCGTAACCGGTCAGGCGATGGTGGTTGATGGTGGTTTAATTGGCGGCTTGAAGTGGGAAGATCAGCCTGGCTTTCAAAAAGAATATCACCCCATTAAAGTGTATCGCCCTGAAGAGGAAGAGTGATAGATAGGCCCGGTATTTAAAGAATCGAGTAGAGGCAACAGCATGGATTTTCAACTGGACGAAGAATTCCGTCTGCTCAACGAGACGGTCAATAAATTCGTCGAGAATGAGCTGATGCCTCTGGAGGCCGCCGTACTCGAGCGCGAAGCTCACGGCGGTAGCCATGAACTCACGGATGAGGAGCTGGCCCCGCTGCACGACAAATGCCGCGAGCTGGGTTTGTGGGGCCTCGATTGCCCGGCAGAAACCGGGGGTGCCGACTTGCCCGCCATTGCACTGGTGGGTGTCAATGAAGCATTGGGCCGCACGATTACGCCCTTTACCTTCCCGCCTGACTCCCCCAATTTGCACATGCTGCTGGCCACGGCGAATGATCAGCAAAAGGAAAAGTACCTCGAACCCTATGCGCGGGGTGAAACCATTTCCGCCATTGCGATTTCAGAGCCGGGTGCAGGTTCTGACCCTGCGGGTATGACCACGCGGGCCGTGCGCGATGGTGATGATTGGGTGCTCAACGGGCGCAAGATCTGGATTAGCCGCATGGACAAGGCGGATTTCACTATCGTCATGGCCATTACTGATCCGGAGAAAGGCGCACGGGGTGGTATCTCCGCCTTCCTGGTTGACCGTGATACACCGGGGTTAGAAATAGCCCGCAAAATTTTATTAATTGGCGGCCACTACAATTACGAAATCGCCTTCGATAATTGCCGTTTACCGGCCAGCCAGTTACTCGGTGTCGAAGGGCAAGGCTTTGCCCCCATGCAATTGCGCCTTATTGTGCGACGTTTAGAAATGGGTGCCTGGTGTTTGGGCGCTGCCCGCCGCGCTCTGGATATGCTCTGTGATTACGCGAATCAGCGCGAGACCTTCGGGGCACCATTGGCTGATCGTCAGTCGATTCAATGGTGGGTGGCTGAGCTAGAAACTCGCTGCCACTGCCTGCAATTAATGCTCTGGCATGCCGCCACCAAACAGGATGTTGGTGGAGATGTGCGTACCGAAGCCAGCATGATAAAACTCTACGCTACCGAGCTGGCCACCGACGCCATCGACTGGGCTATGCAAACCTACGGTGCCATGGGCATGACTAAAGAACTGCCCCTGCAATTGATGGCCCAGCGAGTGCGTTTAATGCGCATTTATGAAGGCCCCAGTGAAATACACCGCTGGGTTCTTGCCCGGCAGCGTCTAAAACAAAATGCCTAATAGAAAGCGTTGCACGATTTGATGCAATACAACGACGGCCTCTTCGACAGTATCGCCGATGATATTGCGAATGTTGGCTGCAGTATTCAGCCGAATGCACTTCCGCAACTTTTGCTCGATCAACTTGCCAGGCACGTGCAAACAATGCCCGCCGCCGATTTTAAAAAGGCAGGCATTGGGCGAGATAGCGAGCATCAGTTAAATACTGTTATTCGCAGTGATGAAATTAGCTGGATTAACAACGACAACGCTGCGGGTGCTGCCTGGCTTGAATGGGTCGAGTCACTGCAGGTGTTTCTCAATCGGCATTTGTTTTTAGGCTTATTCTCTTCTGAAAGCCATTTCGCCCATTACGCGCCGGGTGATTATTATCAAAAGCACCGTGATGCCTTTAAAGGTGAGGCGAACAGGGTGTTGTCGATGGTGGTGTATTTAAATCGCGACTGGCAGGCTGAAGAGGGCGGCGAGCTACTTATCTATAAGGATGAAACGTCGCAGGCCGATATAAAAGTCAGCCCCGGTTTCGGCACCGTTGTGGTCTTTTTAAGTGAGGGTTTTCCCCATGAAGTACTGCCTGCCACGCGTGATCGTTTTTCAATCGCCACCTGGTTTCGAGCTAATAATTCCCGCCCATAAAAAATAAACCCACCAGCGCAGTGCTGATGGGTTTATTTTATTTCGGGGTATTAACAGGTATTAGACAATGCGTGAATCAGTCTTCCCCCAGTACTTATCTTTCAAAATACGCTTATAAAGTTTGCCCGTTGGCAGGCGCGGTAGCTGGTCGATAAAGTCGACACTTTTCGGGCATTTATAGTGGGCGATATGCTCGCGGGCATAGGCGAGAATTTCACCGGCCAGGGCATCGTCGCCGGTAATGCCCTTCGGTGTTTCGACCACGGCTTTCACTTCTTCGCCCATTTCTTCGTTGGGCACGCCAATCACGGCAACGTCGGCGACTTTCTCATGCATGATAATGGCGTCTTCAATTTCCTGGGGGTAAATGTTCACCCCGCCAGAAATGATCATAAAAGTAGCGCGGTCGGTGAGGAATAAAAAGCCGTCTTCGTCCATGTAGCCGACATCACCCAGTGCCGTCCAGTTAGGGTGTTGGGGGTGCTGCGCCTCTTTGGTTTTATCTTCTTCGCCATGATAAACAAAGGGTATTTCGGGCATTTCAAAATAAATCAGTCCTGCTTCATTCGCCGGTAGTTCTTTGCCGTCGTCATCGCAAATATGCAGAATGCCGAAGATGGGTTTGCCGACAGTACCCGGGTGGTTGATCCAGTCTTGCGGGCCGGAATGCGTTAAGCCGTTGAGTTCGCTGCCGCCGTAGTATTCATGGATTATCGGCCCCCACCAGTCGAGCATTTGTTGCTTAATGCCATCGGGGCAGGGCGCAGCGGCGTGAATGGCGACGCGGTGGGCGGAGAAGTCGTAGCCCTCACGTTGCTCGGCGGGCATTTTCAAAATACGGGTAAACATGGTGGGCACCCACTGGCTGTGGGTCACTTTGTATTTGTCGAGAGCCTCAAGTGCGTCCACCTCTTTAAATTTGGGCATCATCACTACCGTGCCACCATTGGCGAGTATGCCGTGGCAAAACGCGAGGGGTGCGGAATGGTAGAGGGGGGCGGGCGACAGATAGATGGCGTCTTTATCAACCCCCCAGACTTTTTGCTGAATGGTGCCGATGGGGCCAACCTCGTCGGCGATGCCCCGTGACAGCATGGGGCGAAAAATACCCTTGGGTCGCCCGGTGGTGCCAGAACTGTAGAGCATAAATTGCCCGGCGGGTTCTGCGTCGAGATTGTTGGTGGGCTGGCTGGCAATAGCATCTTCGTAGGCTTCGTAGCCATCCACCGTGCCGTCTACCATCAGCCAGTGGCGGCAGTTGGGGGCGAAGGCTTTAAGCTTGCCCGCGACGTCAGACAAGCGCTTTGAGGCAATAAGGACGTCTGCGCCGCAGTTGTCGACAATGTAGCCCGCTTCTTCGTCAGTCAGGTATTGATTGACGGTGGTTAGGTACAGGCCGGAGCGCAGGGCAGCCCACATCACTTCAAAATAGCGCAGGTTGTTTTCCATAAAGATGGCGATATGGTCACCGGGGCGCAAGCCTCTGGCCCACATCAGCTGAGCCAGTTGATTGGAGCGCTCATTCAGCTGGCGATACGTGGTTGTGGCACCGCTGGTGGAATGGATGATGGCGACTTTGTCGGGGAATTCTTCAGCCCACTTGCCTGGATACATTGATAATCTCCCTGCTTTTATTATTGGTTTTACTGCGTGTCTCTAATATAGAGCAATAGTTTTTAGAAAACACCCGCAGATCAATTCTTCTATAACATTCGGGGTGACCTTCCTCACCGAAAACACAGCACTTTTGGACATTCAACAGGCTGGCGTTTATCCTCTTCTTTTTTAGGAATAGGTAGATTCAGTGGTGACGATGGGTTCAGAGATCATTAAAGGTTTTAGTGGGCTCGATGTCCTGGCCTTTTTCTGGTTCGCATTGTGTTGGCTGGGTTATAGCGTTTACTCCAGCAAAATGTCCCGGCGGCGAACATGCCTGTCGAGTCTGCTGGCAAGCCATCGAGAGGCGTGGATGCTAGGTATGTTATCGCGTGACAATCGCGTTGGTGATGCGGCTTTGCTCGGCAATTTAGAGCGTAATGTTTCTTTCTTCGCCTCATCGACACTGTTGGTGCTCGCCGGGCTGGTGGCGGCTCTGGGGTCTGGTGAAGATATTGTTGCGGTAACAGAAAACTTGCCTTTCACTATGGCCGTTAATGAACACGGTTGGGAAACAAAAGTGCTACTGCTTGCGGTTATTTTTGTTTATGCCTTTTTTAAGTTCTCGTGGTCACTGCGTCAATACGGTTTTGCCGCCGTGTTAATGGGGCGAGCGCCAATGCCTGACGAGTTTGATGAAGAGGCAGCCCAGCAGTTTTCTATCCAGGCGGCTCAGGTGATTTCCCGGGCAGCCCAGGCCTTTAACTTAGGCTTGCGTTCCTATTATTTTAGCCTTGCTTATTTACTATGGTTTCTCAATCCGTGGATATTTATGCTGGCTTCAGCCACGGTAGTCGGGGTGTTGTATCGACGGGAGTTTCGTTCCAGAGTGTTAAATGCCTTGGGGCGAGTGGTTTGACGTGAGGAATCTATCCCTTGTTTAGCCAGGCGACGGACTCTTCTTCATTTCTAAAGATCTGGACTTGAGAGTCGCCTTGTTCTCTATGTGCGGCAAACTGTCGCAGCCCACCATAGGCTAAATCATCATTTGCAAACAGTGCAATTTTATTGGGTTTGGTGAACTTTGGCTTTCCGTATCGGGCAATAGCGATGATCTCTTCAGAGCTCAGGCTCAAAGTTACATTTGATAGATTCCACAGTCTTTTTTCATAGGGGAATTTCTCATATAGTTCATCTATGGTAGCTTTGATGGCATTTAATGTAGGCTGGCCATAAAAAATCACTTTGGTAATTCCATTGTTGTTTTCAATTGAATACTCTTTAGTCATTAGTGATCGTCCATGAATTGCCTGGTTTAGTGGTTCAGTGCCCACATAAAGGTTAGCCTAGGCAAGCGTGATTTAATACTGAATGATAATAATTAAATGCAATACCTGTTCATCACCTTATGTGAACTCCACGTACGCCATTTCAGTGTAGTCGTGAAGCCTGGGTGATGGCTCGTTATTATGAAAATGGCTGTACTGGTTTCGGATTGAGCTTGATCGTGAAAATAGCTATTATGCAGCCCTTATTCCCAAGGGGTTTTTGATCCCTTAATAATCCTTTCTCATCCCCCTGAAATATTGAATTACTGCCAGTAACTTGCTTTGTTTGCCGATGGCAGACTGTCGAGAATTGCTGGCCGGGTTGATGACATGACTAACGCAGAGGCAGTGACTTAAATGGCAATGACCCGTTCATTGGGCGAAACATGGTTCAGTAATATACGCGGTGATGTATTGGCCGGCACGGTGGTGGCACTGGCGCTGATCCCCGAGGCCATCGCATTTTCAATTATTGCGGGTGTCGATCCGAAAGTGGGTCTTTATGCGTCCTTCTGTATTGCCGTCGTCAGCGCCTTTGCCGGTGGGCGACCGGGCATGATTTCTGCCGCTACCGGGGCCATGGCGCTATTAATGGTGACGCTGGTGAAGGAGCACGGGCTGCAGTACTTGATGGCGGCGACAGTGTTGACCGGGATGATACAAATCCTTGCGGGCTTGTTTAAATTGGGCTCACTGATGCGTTTTGTATCTCGCTCGGTGGTTACCGGCTTTGTGAATGCCTTGGCCATTCTTATTTTTATGGCGCAGTTGCCGGAGTTAATTGATGTTACCTGGCATGTGTATGCAATGACCGCTGGTGGTCTGGGTATTATTTATTTATTCCCCCTGGTGAATAAAACCCTGCCTTCCCCCTTAATTTGCATCGTGGTGCTGACGGGCATTTCATTGTATTTAGGCCTGGATATTCGCACCGTTGGCGATATGGGTGAGTTGCCCGATACCCTGCCGATTTTCCTGATTCCCGATATCCCCTTAAATTTGCATACCCTGGAGATCATCCTCCCCGTATCGCTCACCATGGCGGCAGTGGGTTTGCTGGAGTCGATGATGACAGCAACCATTGTTGATGATTTAACCGATACCGAAAGTAATAAAAACCGCGAATGCGCGGGGCAGGGCCTGTCAAATATTAGTGCCGGTTTCCTCGGTGGCATGGCGGGTTGCGCAATGATCGGTCAGTCGGTAATCAATGTTAAATCCGGTGGTCGCACCCGTCTTTCCACTCTGGTAGCCGGTGTGTTTCTACTGATTTTGGTAGTGTTTCTGGGCCAGTGGGTGTCGATGATTCCCATGGCCGCACTGGTGGCGGTGATGATTATGGTCTCCATCGGCACCTTTAGCTGGGAGTCCCTGATTAATCTCAGCAAGCACCCGAGCAGCAGTAGTGTGGTGATGGTGGCGACGGTGATCACGACGGTATTTACTCACAACCTGGCGCTGGGTGTTGGCGTCGGTGTAGTACTCAGTGCACTGTTTTATGCCAATAAAGTGGGCCGCATCTTTTACGTTACCGTGGATGATGGTGAGGACAACAATCACCGCATCTATAAAGTGGTCGGCCAGGTTTTTTATACTTCGGCGACACAGTTTGCCGAGTCTTTTGACTTTAAAGAAGCGGTTAGCAAGGTGACGATTGATCTGGATCGCGCTCATTTTTGGGATCTAACCGCCATCGATGCACTCGATAAAGTCATTATCAAACTGCGCCGCGAAGGTACAGATGTTGAGGTTGTCGGCCTCAATGAAGCGAGCTCTACCCTGGTCGACAAGTTTGCCCTGCACGATAAATCTGAAGCGGTCGACAAAATGATGGGTGGTCACTAATGCCAGTCACTAATGCTCGCTACTAATGCCCGTCATTAAATAAGAAGGGTATTGTTGAATAGCTTGAGTGATAACTCTCTATTGAGACGCTCTACATTAAGGCACTCTTTATTAAGGGAAAGGAGTAATAACGATGAATAAGGTAATAGCGTGTATTGACGGTTCCAGCGCCGCAGGCTCTGTTTGTGATTATGCAGCCTGGGCGGCCTCACGCCTTGCGGCACCGCTTACCTTGCTGCATGTGCTCGATAAGTCGCGCTACCCGGTAGAGAACGACCTCAGTGGTAATCTGGGTGTCGATGCTCGGGAGCACTTGCTCAGCGAGCTGGCTGAGCTTGATATCCAGCGTAATAAGCTGGCTTTGGAACAGGGTTCGCTCATGCTCGAAGAGGCCCGCCAGCGTGCGGTGACGGGTGGTGTTGCCGAGCCAGTACTGCGTCAGCGTCACGGGCATTTAATCGATAGCCTGACTGAACTGGAAGATGACACCCGCTTACTGGTTATTGGTAAGCAGGGTGAAGAGCACAATGACGGCAGTCATATCGGTGATAATGTCGAGCGCCTGGTGCGAGCATTACACCGGCCTATCCTCATCGCCCAGGGTGAATTTAAAGCACCACAACAAATTATGTTGGCCTTTAATAGCAGTGCGATGACACGCAAAGGTGTCGAGCTGCTTGCGGGTAGTCCCTTATTTAAAGGACTGAGCGGTCACCTGGTATCTGTAGGTAAAGATAAGCAGGCCTTAAATAAAGAAATGGAATGGGCAGAAAAGACCATTCGCGATGCCGGTCACGAACTACAGTGCGCCGTTCTTGAGGGTGAAATAGAGCCCGCTCTACACCAATATCAGCAAGAACATGGCATTGATATGGTGGTAATGGGCGCTTACGGGCACTCGCGTTTGCGCGAATTTTTTGTCGGCAGTACCACTAATAATATGATCCGCAATGCCACTGTGCCGCATTTATTATTGCGCTAGAGAGTTCGATTTATAGCGTTTGGTTTATAACAGCCAGGGTATAAACATCGTTGTCTGTTTGACATAGATTTTGTAGCTATCACCAAAAAACACGATGTTTTCTTTTTCTTCCCTTTTTGCGGTGATAATCAGTAAAACACTTACCGTTACTACGAATATTGTCGTTAAGGCCGCCGGGTGCTTGAAAAAAGCGCCCCAGGCTAAAAGGAGTAGCGAGCTGTACATGGGATGTCGAATGTAGTGGTACAGGCCGGTATTGACAACTTGTGTGGTGTTTTCAAAGGCGTAGTTTTCCGGCATGTCTTTGCGTTCAGCATGGCCACCCTGTTGTTTAAGCAGGGTGAGTGCGTGAACAATAAAAATAATTGAAGCCAGCAAAAGCAACCATGAAAGGATTTGCAGGGGAGCAAAGGGATTTTCAAACCAGTAGGGGTGGTTTAATAGGACGAGAGCGAGAATACCTTCAAAGGCAAAAAAACGGTAAAAACCATGAGCCCCAGGGTTTTTTAAAGCCTTGCGTGAGAAAAAGAATAATAAAAAGCTGAAAAAAACGAAGAGGCTTAGGTACACGTCGGGTGGCTTCCAGGTGGTTTGTTCATGAGCAGGTTTGTTGTAAGCGACATTGGCCGCTGGATTCAAACAGGGAATCACAGGTAGGGATATTGGGTTTACATTTTAATGCGGCAGAGTGAGTGTCGAGTTGACCACAGAGATGCGCCCGTGTGACCCTGAGACAAGTACTCCAACAACATTGTATTGATGGAGTACTAGGGCCAACGTTTGAAAATCAGCGATGTATTAATGCCGCCAAAGGCAAAGTTATTACTCATGACATATTCGGTATCGACAGTGCGTGGTTCAGCTTGCACGTAGTCGAGATCAGCACATTCAGGGTCGACATTGTGTAAATTGGCGGTGGCGTGAACCCAGCCTTCATTCATCATTTGAATGGCAGTCCAGGCCTCCAGAGCACCGCAGGCACCGAGGGTGTGCCCGGTAAAACTTTTTAAGGCGCTGATGGGTGTTTGTTGGCCGAAAATATTATGGGTCGCGGTACTTTCCGCGATATCACCCCGTGCCGTCGCAGTACCGTGGGCGCTGATATAACCAATGGCCTCGGCTGATAAGCCGGCATCATCCAAGGCCGCTTGCATGGCCGCTTGCATGGTGGAGAATTGAGGCTGGGTGACATGGGTGCCGTCAGTATTGGAACCAAAGCCGACGATTTCAGCATGAATCTTTGCCCCTCTTGCCTGGGCGGATTCCAGCTCCTCGAGAATCAGCGTGCCTGCACCTTCGCCGATGACCAGGCCATCGCGCGCCAGGTCGAAGGGGCAAGGGGTTTTATCGGGTTGATCATTGCGTGTGCTGGTGGCGTAGAGCGTATCAAACACAGCTGCTTGCGTAGGGCTAAGTTCTTCAGCACCGCCCGCAACCATCATTTGCTGGCGACCAAAGGCAATGGCCTCGTAGGCATAACCGATGCCCTGGCTGCCCGATGTGCAGGCGCTGGAGGTGGTGTAAATACGGCCTTTAAGGCCAAAGAAAACACCGATATTGACCGGTGCTGTGTGGCCCATCATTTTGATGTAGGAGTTGGCATTCAAACCGTCGGTGGTGTGGTGAGTCAACATTTTGGCAAATTCGGCAATCGCGAGTGGTGAGCCGGATGAGGAGCCGTAAGACACGCCCATGCGACCATCTTTAATGCTTTCATCGTTGAGCAAGCCTGCATCGTCCAATGCTAGTTCGGTGGCTCGTGTTGCGAGCAGGGCAATGCGGCCCATGCTGCGCGTAGATTTTCTCGTGTAGTGAGCGGGCTTTTCAAAGTCTGCAACCGGAGCACCGAGGCGTGTATTGAGGCCCTCGTAAATATCCCAGTCATCCATGTGGCGAACGCCGGTTTTTAACGTTTTCAGATTGTTAGAAACCGTTTGCCAGTCGAGGCCAATCGGTGAAAGGCCGGCCATTCCCGTTACTACGACACGCTTCATCAACACATTCCACCGTTTACAGAAATTACTTGTCGGGTAATGTAACCCGCATCTTCCGACATCAAAAAGTTGACTGTCGCGGCGACTTCTTCGGGTTTGCCGACGCGCCGGGCCGGTATTAATTTCATCGCTTCATCCAGCGGCACATCTTCAACCATGTCGGTTTCGATAAGGCCGGGCGCGACACAATTGACCGTAATAGCACGTTTGGCTAACTCCAGAGCCAGGGCTTTACAGGCACCGATTAAACCGGCTTTCGAGGCACTGTAATTGACTTGCCCACGGTTGCCCATAATTCCCGAAACCGAAGACAGCGCTACAATGCGACCCGGTTTGCGTCGGCGCACCAGTGGCATGGTCAATGGGTTGATGACATTGTAAAAGCCATCCAGGTTGGTGTGTACGACGTGATCCCAGTCTTCACCACTCATAGCGGGAAACGAATTGTCGCGTGTGACGCCTGCATTACACACTACGCCGTAATAGGTGCCGTGTTCATCAATGTCCGCGAGGAGTGTTTTCGCGACGCTTTCTCGATCGCCAATATCAAATTGCAGGATGCGTACCTGGCGCCCCATGGCACTTATTTCGTTGCTGACTACCTTGGCCTGATCCATACCGGTGCGACAGTGAAGAACAATATCGTAACCCTCTGTGGCCAGGCGTAGCGCAATGGCCTTGCCTATGCCGCGACTGGAGCCCGTAATAAAAACGCTTTTATTCACTCATCTTGCCCTTTACAGGTTTAAAAATTCGTCCAGATTTTTGGGTTGAAATACACTCAAACTGGCGCTAGCTTCAATAGTGTCGCTGGTGATTTTACAACGAAATACGCCAAGACCATTATCACCGCGCAACTCTTCATGCACCGAGACCTTAAGGGTTTGCCCCAGCGGGAAAAAGGCCTGGTTAGCAATGTATTTTCGTGTGCCAACCAAAAAGCCAACGGACACCGATTGTCCCGCACTGCGGGCAATGACGCCGGAGTATGCGGCAATGGCCTGGGCCATGTATTCAATACCTACCCATGCGGGAACACCTCGGGCCTCTGCAAACAGGCTATCTTTGTTGATGGTGACCTGGGCGCAGAGGGATTGATCATCGTGGTCAACGACATCATCCAACAGCGACATTATGCCAGAGTGGGGTACGACTTCTCGAATATCGAAGGCTGAATTCACGCAGTTCGTTCCAAAATTAGCGCTATGTTGTTGCCGCCGAAGGCGAAAGAATTACTCATGGCGTGTGTTAAATTTTCATGACGTGTGGCTGGTTGCACCAGATTAATAGTGGCCACAGAGGGGTCGTGTTGCTGATCCCACAAATGTACCGGCAGGGCCGCATCTTCTTGTGTCAGCGTAAGCCAGCAAATAGCGGCTTCTATGGCACCGGCTGCGCCCAGGGTATGGCCGGTGTAGGGCTTGGTGGAACTACAGGCCACGTCACTTCCCAATACTTGCGCAACAGCCAAGCTCTCCATTTTATCATTTTGCGGTGTCGCTGTGCCATGGAGGTTGAGGTAGCCGATGTCTTGCGGGTCAAGATCAGCATCTTGCAGGGCGAGTGTCATGGCGGCAATGGCCCCTTTGCCTTCGGGGTCGGGTGCCGAGATATGGTGTGCGTCAGATGTCTCGCCGACGCCGCGTAAGGCCACCTCACCCTGCTCGTGGCTGAGTAGAAACAACGCGGCACCCTCGCCAATATTAATGCCATCCCTCGACAGGCTAAAGGGCTGGCAGACGTTGCTGCTGACCGATTCGAGGGCGGAGAAACCATTGACGGTTAAGCCGCATAGCGAGTCAACACCACCGGCAATCACCAGATCGCAAACACCCATGCGCAGCAGGCGGCGAGCGCTGGCTAGGGCCTTGGCACTGGATGAGCAAGCGGTTGAAATAATATAGGCTGGGCCTTTGGTGTTCAGCCAGCGAGCAAGGCTGGCTGCCGGGGAGGCCATTTCCTGGCGGCTATAGTGAAAGTCGCTGGGTAGTTTGCCCTTTTCGTGATGGTAGGCCACGGCCTTTTCACCTTCGGCAATACCACTGGTGCTGGTGCCTAGCACGATGCCAATGCGCAGCGGATCGATGGACGAAGCGGCCTCTTCATAGGCGTCGCGAATTTGCATCATCGCCGCCAACAACAGCTGGTTAGTGCGAGTTTGTTCTTGCGGGGGATAATCGCACAGGTCTGGAAGAGGCGTCTTCACCACACCCAATGGCAGGGTTTGCCCAGGGCTGAAGTTATCAGTCTCGGTTAGGCAGTGGCTGTCGCCGTTGGCCAGTTTTTGTCGAATGACGTCGTGCTGATCGCCGAGGGCGCAAACAATACCCAGCTGATTGAGGTAGACGCTAGCCTTATTCATGGCAGCTCGGCCCGGGTTAATGTGGTGATGGTTAATTGATTGCGCATAATGATATTGGTGATTTCAATGACCTCATTCAAATCGCTAGTGACTGAGTTGCCTGTTGTTGTATCTATTGTGGTGCCCGTTGCTGTTGCCGTTATTGGCGGCAGGCGAATATCAAGCACTTGCTGTTTGTCTAAATACAGCGCGCGACCATGATCGGTGATCATTAAACGCCAGGGGCTATTTTTTAAGTGTTGCTCAATGATTGGCAGAGGCCAGTAACAGAGTTGTAATTGGGCGAGAATTTCTCGCCCCGGTATGCTTTTTACGGTATCGGAATTACTCAATAACAGCAGTGGCGAATAGCTTTCCGTGAAATGCACACCATCGTATTGTAGCGTCATTAAGACCTGGCCCGCGGGTGTTAAACCGGCAAAATTCAAACCTTGCTCGTTGACAGACCAGACGGCAAGCAGGGTCAGAGGTTGGTTTTCCAATGGGCCAATCTGCTGGTTTTGCCCGACCTCGTCGGCGTTTATTTGTAGGGTCACCGATTGCGTGAGCTGAACATGTTGCCCCAGGGCGGCGGGGGGCAAGAGGGGTATGGCCGGCAAGCGCGGTTCTTTTTGCAAGGCACTACAGCCGCTTAAGCTGATCAGCGTCAATGCCATTATGCCGTTAATGGCCGCCCTGAAGAAAATGGCCGCTTTGAAAACAGAGCGGGGGAGGCTTAGTGTTCTGGCTTGCATAACTCGGCCAGGGTGTTGAGACGGCGCTTGCTATCTTTCACGTAAGGGTTGTCGAGATCCCAGGCATAGCCAGCCAGGATGGCGCTAAGCATGCCTCGTATTTTTTTGTTGGCGTTTTGCGGGGCGAAGATAACATCCTGAAAGCGACCGTCGTACCAGGCTTGCACAAAGACTCTGAAGGTATCGATACCTGCCTGCAAAGGCGCTGCGTAATCTGTTGCCCAGTCGACATCCTCACCCTGTAACTGGCGGTGCAGGGTGGCGGCTGCCAGGCTGGCGGATTTCATGGCAATGGTGACACCGGAAGAAAACACCGGATCTAAAAATTCACCGGCATTGCCGAGCAGCGCGTAACCTGGGCCGTAGAGGCTGGATACAGTACTGGCATAGCCGCTTATCTGCTTGGCGGGGCTGTCGTATTTGGCATTGCGTAATAGCGATGTGAAGGTGGGCTCGCCTTTAATGATGGCCTGTAGCTGGGCGTTAATATCGTCTGTATTGTCAGCAAAGAACTTATTATCAGCAACTACGCCGATAGAGCTGCGGCCATTGGCAAAGGGAATGAGCCAAAACCAGACATCTTTGTTGGCGTGGTGAATGGTGATGCGTATTTTATCGCGGTCAAACTCACCCGCGACCATATTGTCTTCAATATGGGTAAACAGGGAGGTGCGGGAAGGGAAGTCGCTGGGGCGGTCAAGGTCGAGCAGGCGCGGCAGGACGCGGCCGAAACCACTGGCATCGAGAACAAATTTAGCGCTGAGCTGATAGGTTTCGCCCGCTTCATTGCGTATCGTCACGCGGGGTAAATCGTCACTTCCTTCACCGGCGGGAGGCTCGAACCGGGTTAATGTATGGCCCCACGAAATGCTGACGCCCTGGCGCTCAACTTCCTGAGCCAGTACCTGGTCGAAAGGGCCGCGTAAAACCTGATAGGTTGTTCCTGCACCCTTTGAGAACTTTTCCCGGAAATCAAAATCGGTATATTGATCTCGCCGTACGAAAGATGCCCCGTGTTTAAATTGAAAATGACAGCCCTCGGCGGCGGCATGAACGGCATCGAGCATATTGGCCTCGCCCAAAAACTCCATACATTGCGGTAATAAACTCTCGCCGATTGAAAAGCGTGGAAAGTGATCCTTTTCAATAATATGTACGCGGTGACCCTGTGCGTGCAAGAGTGCCGCCGCGACAGAGCCCGAGGGTCCGGCACCGATAATAATGGCGTCATAATCGGCCTTGGCTTTAATCATAGGGGTGTATTAACTCCTTTTTGACAGGGGGTTTGTCGGGTGACAAAGCAGGGCGCTAATAGCCAGACGCAGATAATGCCCAGCAGAACAGTCACGCCAAAATAATGTAACACGGGCGTTGAACTTAGCGCTAACAAGCCGAAGGCGAGTAATGTTGTTAATGATGACAGGGTAACGGCTAGCCAGGTGTAAGGACTGTTGTCACTGTCCTGTAAAAAGATGCTGGCATCCAGACCGATGCCTAAAACCAGTAATAAAGCGAGACCGTGAAAGACGGTGATGGGTGATCCACTGAGTTGTAATAGGCTCAGTACGGCCAGGCTGGCGAGGGCGGGCGCGGACACAACCCGCCAGGCCTGTCGGCCGTAGCGCAGCGTGGTGAGTGTTAAGACAAGCCCATAAGCGAGTACTAACCACTGGGTTAATTGTTGCCGGTAGTTTGCCAGTAGCAGGGAAATGTCGGCGATTCTGTCGACGAACTCAACGCCCTTCAGGGTTTGTGCTAATTGATCGAGTTGAGCGATAGCCTCGGTGTCTTTGATGCCAAAGAGAGTGATCAATGAATAGTAATGGCCCTGATATTCACCTATCCAGAGGTGAGTCGTGAGTTCACTCATTGTGGTGTCGAGCCAGTCATTGAGCTGTAAAATATTAAGCGGTGTGTCCTTAAAAGCTTGTTGGGCAGGTGCTTCAATACCGGTTAGCTGCCCTCTCAATGCCAGTTGATGCAATTGCCCCAGTGGCGCATAAACGGTTTTTTCTAGCAGTGAGTGATTGCTTTGCTGGCGCTGTTGGGAGGGCAAAAATTGGGAGGTCGACATGTAATTGGCGATCTGCCCGACATTAATTGCATTATCTAGCTTCTCGGTAAGCACTTCTTCACGTTGTAACAAGGCTTCTACACTGCCACCTTCTAATACCAGATAGCGTGCGGGGCTGGCTGCGCCCAGTAATTGTTGCACTGCTATATCTTCGCTGAGTAATTCCGGCGGGGATGTTTGTAACAGGCGAATATCGTCGTTGCCTTCTATCGTATAAACAAGGGTCGCAAAGCTGAGGGTTAAAGTTGCCAGTGTGATTTTAAGCCACAAAGATTCAATGTTAGGCCAGCGTGATTGCCAGCTTTTTAATTGATGAATGAGCGCGGTGTTAAACGCGATGGGTTTTGAAGCCTGTAATACGGGTAACCAGCAGACCACTGTTAACCAGGCGCCAATTAAGCCCAGGGCTGAAAAAGCGGCCATTTGGCGCAAGCCGGGAAAGGGTGCCATGCCCTGGGCGGCATAGGCGAGCACGCTGCTTGCCAGGCCCATACTTAAACTGGGCAGGATGCTGCGCAGCACACTCGAGGCTTGATGTTGGCTTTTATTTTCAGCGTTCTTGTTTTCCGGTACGTCTTCCGGATTGTGGGCGCATAAAAAATGCAGGCTGTAATCAATGGCAACGCCAACCAGGCCAGCGCCAAAAGCCAGGGTAATTAAATGCACGCTATCAAATAAAAATAAACTGCAGGCCAGGGCAAAACTACAGCCTACGACAATGGGTAAAAAGGCGATGACGACAGCCCGTAATTGCCGAAAGCAGGCGAATAGCAATAATAAAATACCCAGGGCTGAGCCAATACCGATCGTCGAAATTTCGCCGATAGCCTGCTTCGCACCATGGGCTGCATGCAGCATTAATCCGGAGCTGAGGAGTGTTGTCTCCGGGGGTAGAGCAGCTTCTGCTTTGGCTAGCGTCGACATGACCTGTTTTTGATAAATGATGTCGTAGGGGTTGCCCGATATTTCGGTGGCGATCAGCCGATAATGGTGTTCGTCATCGGTACGGGTCAGCCAGCCATCTTCCAGTGTAAAAGGGAAGGCCGGAATAACGGCCAGTTGCCACTGAAAAAACAACTGTAAAGGGTCGTCCAGTAATTGCCCTGCCACCAGGGATGCCAGCGGACTAAATAGACGGCCAAGACTGTCATCCACCAACGTTGGGTCATTACTTTGCAGGCGTTGTCGGCTGTTGCCACTGAGTAATTGATAGCGTCGTGCCTGATAAAACGCTTGCCATGAAGCGGTTGCTGAGGCGCTGCTTTGGCCTTGTATATTTGAAAATAATTGGCTGTCATTAAGGGTTTCTGCAAATGCTTTTGCCGCTAAAGCACTGCGCGGTTTGTCGCTATCGCGCAGTAAAAAAATGAGTCGCCGGTCGCTAGCGTTGACCAGGTGTTGGGTCGCGAGTACCTCGGCAGGTGACTGCTCGCTTTCGGGGAGTAGCGCCATAATGCTACTGTCGAAGTGGTAACCACGAAATAAACTGATGCTGAGATAAATAGCACAGGCCAGCACGAGAATAGACCAACAATAAAAGCGCAGTTTCATCATCTCGTCGAAATCTGCAGACAGCCCTGGCTTCGATGGGCTTGGGCCAGTGCTCGATTTGTTGCTTGATGGTGATTGGATTTTGTCATTGAAAAAATTAGAGCATGTCGAACGTTATTTCAGTGCGGTCGTTATTGACTTCAAATAAAGTAAGCGATGTTAATGTCTGCTCTCCCGTAAGAGAGATGTGTTTTATTGTTTTTTGCAGTGTGGTTTCCTTGGGTGTCAGGGTTAAGGCCCACTGTTGCTTGCCACCCTGGGTCTCGCTAACGTCGCTAATAGAGCTGTTACTAGAACCGTTAATAGAGCCGTTAATAAAAAAATAATTTTCGAGTAGGGGCCAGTCATAAGAAAGCGCGGCGCGCATTAACTCACCGATCATAGCAACGCCGGGTCGGTCATTACTGATCTCCCACACGGCCTGACCCTTTTGATGTTGATGAATGCCCGCGCTGTCAAACACGATACGACTGGAAACGGGGGTGTTAATTTGCCACACCAGCCCGGTTTTTTTATCGAGCTGAAAAACCCCTTTGGAGAGCAGGGGCTGGGGGAGTATGTGAATATATTTACGCTGCTCGAAGCTACCTTCTATCTTGTCGCTAATAGTGACTTGTTCGATAATTGCACTGAGCAAAGCGTTTGTCGTGTGGTTTTTGTCGGGCTGATTTGGCGTGTCGCTATGGCTTTTGGCAACGATGAAAATATTAGCGATTACCAAGCTTAAAGAGAGCGAGTATAAAATATGTTTCCAGCCTGGGCGGCCACTCGTTTTCATGGCCTCAGGCCTAGTTTTTCGTACAACACCTCTGGCGATTCAAAACACATTTCCTGGTTCGACATGTCGACGGCGACTTGTACGGTGTAACCCTTGGTCAGGCGCTTTGCGGTTTGGCTATCGCGTAATTCGTAGTTAATTTTTAGACGGTTTTCCCATTCAATGATAGTGGCTTTGACCGTTACTTTTTGATTAAAGGTGGTGGGGCCGGGGTAGCGGATGCGCAGATCAACCACTGGCCAGGCATAGCCCGAATCACGCATTTGCACATAGTTGTAGTCGATTTTATCGAACAGTGCGCAGCGCGCCAGTTCAAAATATTTCACATAGTGTCCGTGCCAGCAAATGGCCATCATGTCCACGTCGTGGAAAGGAATGATGATGTCGACTTCAGCTTCATGCATCGTTGGCCTCCGGGTACAGTGTCCAGGCTTGTTTCTGTATGGCGTCGACCATGGCACCTAGCTCGCTATCCAGTGCGCGGTCTTCATCCAGAAATGCACTGATGTTGCGAATTGATTTGAACATGCTTTGAATCTCAGGCGATAGTTGCTCAAGTGATAATTCATTCTGGCGAATTCTTAACTCAAGGCCCTGGCAAGAGACGAGCAAGGCCGCGCTGGCAACTTGCTCAGTGAGCTGCAGTACACGTAAACAGTCCCGTGCCGCAATGGTGCCCATGCTCACTTTGTCCTGATTGTGGCATTCGGTGGAGCGCGAGAAAATACTTGCAGGCAGGGTGAGTTTGAGTGCTTCGGCGGTCCAGGCAGACGAGCCAATTTGCACTGCTTTGAAGCCGTGATTAATCGCGCTACGCTCGCCTTGTGCGCCGGACAGGTTTGCCGGTAGGCCATGGTTAAACTTGGTGTCGACCATGAGTGCGATTTGCCGATCGAGTAAATCGGCAGTATTGGCGACCACATTTTTCAAGGTGTCCATAATCAGCGCGATATGGCCACCATAAAAATGCCCGCCGTGCAGTATATGCTCGCCTTCAGCATCGATGATGGGATTGTCGTTGGCGCTATTGAGTTCGTTTTCTATTAATTGGCGGGCCCAGGGCAGGGTGTCTTCTATGACACCAATAACGTGGGGCGCACAGCGCAGTGAATAGCGGTCCTGCAGCCGTTTGGGGTTTCTCGGCGGTTCTCCGGCATGTAGATCCTGGCGTAGGCAGGCGGCGACTTTCTGTAGTCCAGGGTGGGGTTTGACCTGAAATAGCACCTCGTCAAAATGATGGGCGTTGCCCTTGGTGGCCAGTGTTGCGAGGGCGGTGAGGCGTGTCGTTAATTTGGACAGGTATTGGGTGCGCTCATAAACCATACAGGCCAGCCCGGTCATTACCGCGGTGCCGTTCATAATGGCCAGCCCTTCTTTGGGGCGCAAGGTCAGGGCTTTAATATTAAGCTGTTTAAAGACGTCGCCGGTTTCTCGCGTCTCTCCCTGGAAATAGACTTGCCGTTCACCGCATAACACAGCGGCGACATAGGAGAGAGGGGTGAGGTCTCCACTGGCACCGACCGAGCCCTCCTCCGGGATCAGCGGCAAAATATCGTGCTGTAATAACAGCGCAAGTTGTTCTAATAGCTCGACACTTACCCCCGAATAGCCCCGGCATAAAGAGGCCAGACGCGAGGCGAGTACAGCGCGCGTCATGGCTGGGCTCAAGGTTTGGCCCATGCCACAACCGTGAAAGGTATAGAGATGTTTGGGCAGTTCGGCAATGAGATCTGACGGGATGGGGACAGTGCAGGAGTCGCCATAGCCCGTTGTTACGCCATAAATAGCGCCATCTTCGACGAGTAAACGGTCGAGAAACTCACTGCCTTTGCTGATGCTGCGACGAAATTGTGAATCCGGGCTAAGTTGTGCCCCCTGTTTTTGCAGGGCGATAGCGACAATGTTTTCGATAGTTAATGGTGAGCCGTCAAAAGTGACCATGTGGCGTTGTGTTTATCCTTCAAAAATAGCGAATCTAAAATACCCGTTGGCAGATGTAGTACCTGCCCGGTGCTTTGTTTGTGCCCATTACGCACGGGCTTGTGGCTCTGTTAATCGGGGGTGGAGGATCGTTGGTGCCAGTAATCGTAAAAATTATTCCACTGCAGCGGAAAACGTAAGGTGTAATGGCTCAGACGATCGGCAAATTTTTGCGCCCATGTTTCAATATCGGCCTCTCTCGATTTTCGTGACAGGCGTATTCTACTCGCAAAAGATTCGAAAAAAATCTGATAGCCCTTTTTGTCTCGTACGCAAAACATGAGATAAACGGGGCATTGTAAAACGGATGCCAAAATATAGGGCCCCTGGGGGAACAGGGCTGGGGCACCTAAAAAAGAGGCTGAAGTTTGTCTGCCGCCACCCGGTGGCGTGCGGTCTCCCGATGTGGCAATGACTTCACCAGCATCCAGTTTTTCCCGTAAAAGCATTGCGGTGGCAGGGGTGATTTCTGCAATGGGAATAAGATTGATATGTCTATTCTTGTCGATTTCTTTCATCAGCCGATTGAATTTTTCAGCTTCTTCAGAGTAGACCAGAATATTGAGTTTTACGGCGTGGCTGGTGTTGAGTAATGCTCGGCATATTTCCAGATTGCCAAGGTGGGAGACGATGACGAGAGCGCCGGTGCGTTTTTCCATAAGTTGCAGAAAATCGTCGCGTTGGTGAAAGGCGACGTTGTCGTAATTAAAGGCACCACTCCAGGCGGCTAATCGGTCGAGCAGGTTGCGACCGAAGTGGAAAAAATGCTTCACACTCCAATAGCATAAATTGGCATTGCTGGGCAGGCCGCCGTGGCTTTTTATTTTCTCGAGATAATCGTAGGACGCTTGTCGGGCTGGTTTCTTCATCAAAAAGAAATATAAAATTACCGGATAGGCACAGAGCTTTAACAGCCACCAACCCACCCAGCGATGTATGAAAAACATCAAGCGCATGCCGAGCAGAGCCCCAGATTCCTGTACTTGCGACCAGTGCCTCGCCATTTATAGGTGCTCTCTATGGGACGGTTTTTGCCGAGTGAATTTGCGAGCTAATAAACGCGGGCAGCGCCATAACATCCCGAAAAATAAGGTCGCATGCATTTTGCTAATCAATAGGTTGTCGCGCCAGGGGGCAAAATGTGAAACGCCGTCTTCAGGATAGGAAACGCGGGTAGGCAGGTTGATGACTGTGCCGCCGCACCACACCCAGCGCACGGCAATTTCGGATTCAAATTCCATGCGGTTGCCGGTTGCTTCACGCGCCAGCAAGGCGTTTATTTTTGCTACTGGGTAAATGCGAAAGCCGCACATAGAATCTTTGACAGCGAGGGAGAGTGAGTTGATCCACACCCAAATATGGGTCAGATAGCGGGCGTAAAATCGCAGGGCGGGTACGCTGTTATCGTAGACCGGATGGCCGCAAATTAGAGCCTCGGGGTTTTTTCTGGCAGTGTCGATAAAGCGTTGTAGGTCTGCGATGTCATGCTGGCCATCGGCGTCAATTTGCAGGGCATGACTAAAGCCTCTTTCTTGTGCCGCGTGCAGCCCCGCTTTTAAGGCGCCGCCTTTACCGCGGTTGACGGGAAGGCGAAGTAGTTCAATAGCGGGCGTGCTTTGCGCTATTTTTTCCAGGGCTATGCGACACGCTTCATCACTGCCATCGTCAATAAGAATAATGGGCAGTTGTGCTTTGAGCAGCTTCGCCAGAGTTGTTGCGGCGGCCTGCTGGTGATTGTAAACGGGCACCATAATGCAGGGTTTAAACGCGAGATTTTCGGGGGCACCAGGGTTTGTCATTGGGTGCTGTCTAATACAATACGGCCGCTGGCATGCTCGCCAGTGGCTGAAGAATAGACAAAGCTGATCTTCCCTTTCGCAGGGTCGTAGCTTAAGGCAAGGGTTATTTCCTGGCCCGGATTGATGATCTGTTTAAATTTAATACTTTCCAGGCGCAGAAAACCCTCTGTCAGGGAGAAGCTTTGGCGCGCATAGTGGTCGACCCAGTGTATTTGTACCACGCCGGGTAAAATGGGGACTTTATCGAAGTGGCCGTCAAAGAACAGCAGGTCTTCGGGAATATGCAGTTGTAAGTGTATGTCTCCGCTGGCGGTGGATTCCTGGCCGAGCACCGTCGGCAGGCGCGGTTGACTGGTCGGGGGATTTTGGAACAGCTTAAGTAGTGCTTGTCGTTCAAATTTGCCCTGGGAGTTGACGGGCAGTTGTGCAACGTAGCGCCAGCGCCGGGGTAGTACGGGGCGCTCGAAGCGTTGCAGGCAGTGCTTGCGCAAGGCTTCGTTGAGGTGACGCTTGCCCTGGCTAGCCAGCGTCGAAGCACCATCGCTGGATAAAACCACGACGGCGGCAATTTCTGTTCGTTTACCCTCGAGCATAAGCAGACGCACGGCATCGACAGCGGGGTGTTGCAGCAGGGTGGCTTCCATTTCATCCAGTGACGTGCGCTTGCCCTCCGCTTTAACAATGCGATCGGCTCTACCCAGCAGCGCAAACTGCCCCTGTGCATCGAAGCGCACGCGGTCGGGCGTTAGCTGCCAGGTGACACTATCGGCGAGGTGCTCTGAGCGTAGTTCTAGACATTCGCTGGGTGTGTCGATACGCACCTGTACGCCGGGCATGGCTTGCCACAGGGCAGCCATTTGCGGGCTTTGTTGGCGCCAGGCAATACCCCCGGTTTCTGTGCTGCCATAGACCTCTATCACCGCCGTTCCCAAGCGTTCATTTGCCAGCAAACTATCGTCGCGTTTGAGGGGCGCGCCTGAGCTAAAAATGCAGCGCAGTTGTTTAAGGGCCGTTTCATCCATAGCGGTGGGGATGCGTGATAGATGGGTCGGGCTTGAAATCAGGGCCAGAGCCCAGCCTTTATCGGCTCGCAGTTTGATGTCTTCAAGATATTTGCAGGTGTGGGTATCAAAACAGACACCGGCTGATAGCGGCCACAAAATACGAAATAACAAGCCGTAAATATGCTGGTGGCTAACCGTCGCGACCACCAGTGTTGAGGCTAACTGCTCACCCCAGAGCTGCTGTAAATGACCCACCTCGGCACTTAATTGCCCGATGCTTTTGGGGATAAGCTGGGGTTTGCCGCTGGAGCCTGAGGTGTAAATTTGTAGCAATATTTTATTACTGTCTAGGGGCGCATGAGCGAGGGCGGCAAGCTGTTCTGCATCGACTGTTTGAGTGGACGGTGGGGGGAGTGTGTCGACCAGGCCATCAAAGTCACCGACAAAAGCGTCAACTTCTGTCTTCAAACTTGCAATCAGTGCCGGTTGGCAATTACCCGGTAAACACGCTGTTTTCCCCAGAGACCAAAGGGCGAACAAAATCGCGGAAAAGACACTGGCATCCTCGTGGTACAGGGCCCAGCGCTGGGCGTCGTGTTGTTCCAGTACCTGTCGCCAGCGGGCGACGTTATTCAGCCAGTCATGCCAGTCGAGGACGGCGTTGTCGTGAGGGCCGCTGCATTTCTCATGATAGCCGCTATGCTGGTCATGAAAATCGCTGCGCAGGGCGACAGGCGAGTGCTTTTCACGTTGGTCGCTGAGGAGTTTTTCGATGGGGATAACGTTTTTAGTCATAGGCGCCTTTCATTACACGCTGGCGCACCAGCCATTCACCCGCAAAGAGAGCGCCCATGCATAAATAGGAAATGAGCCCGTTGTACAGAGCCCAGTCGGCATCGGATCCGTAAAGAGTAACGGCCAGAGCAACGCTGCCATTGAGGGCAAAAAAACAGCACCATACTTTCGTGACCTGGCGGGTGTAGTGGATACCGCGCTCGGGCAGATCTGGTTCTTGCAGGCGGGCGATACGTTCGATCATTGGCGGCGGATTTTTTAAGCTCCACGCAAATAAAATAAGGAAGCTGGCGCTGACCAGTACGGGGTAGAGTTTGAGTGCCAGGGGGCTGTTGAGCAGCCACGTCCAGAGGCCCAGCAGCGCGAGTAAAGGCAGCCAAAACCAGTGGTTGAGTGGCGACTGCCCAAGGCTTGCCACGCGGATGCCGGCGACCAGAATTAGCACCAAAACCAGGTGGCGGGCCTCAAAACTCTGTAAGCCGAAGTACACCGCAAGGGGATAAAGCAGCGTAATAAGCACCAGGACAGTTCGTTTGAGCACAGGTTTTTACGTGTTCATTAATTTTTCAACAGCGTCGACGATATCACCCAGGGTGCGCACGCTTTTGAAATCTTCAGGTTTGATTTTCTTGCCGGTTAATTTTTTGAGCTCGACCATGAGATCAACGGCGTCAATGCTGTCGATATCAAGATCTTCATAAAGCCTGGATTCCAAAGTGATGTTACTGGCATCTAACTCAAAAAGTTCGCTCATCACGGTGCTGACTTGGCTTTGAATGGCCTCTCGATTGTGCATTAGCGATCTCCGTTTTGATGGCTACTGACGAACAGGGCCAGGTTGTGTACGCAGGCAAAGTGCTCTTTGATTTTCTCCGACTCGGCATCACCTTTGGTGCCATAGCGCTTTTGTAGAGCCAGGCCCAACTCCAGAGCGTCAATTGAATCCAGGCCCAGGCCTTCAACAAACAAGGCCTCGTGGCTATCGATATCGGCAACACTGATATCCTCCAGCTCCAGGGTGTCGATAATTAATTGCTTAAGCTCTCGTTCTAGCTCATTCATATGAGGCTAACTCCTGCGTGAAATAATGTTCCAAAAAAAGGGTTAGTTTGCGGGCAGCCCGGGGAGTGGCTGTTTTTTGCTGGAAGTCCTGTACCGCAATGTTCGGGCGTAGCGACAGGGTGAAGTGCGTTCGCCGTTCGGGAATTTGATACCACTTGAGTTCTTTGGTTAGCGTCGTTGGCTGGCAGGTAATGACCACCGGGGTAACATCGTTGTCAGAGCGCAGGGCAATGTTGGCGGCACCGCGCTGCATGGCTATTGGCTGGCCTGGCGTTGAGCGGGTGCCTTCGGGGAAAATAATCAAGCTATTACCCCGTTGTAACGACGCTTCTGCCAGACTGATGACCTGCTCGGGATCATCGTTGGCAATAAATCCGGCGACCTTGATAGCGCCGCGCATGAAAGGGTTATTTAACAGGCTGGCCTTTACCACGCAGTCGGCTCTTTTGATGAAGGCGATCAGAAATACCACGTCGATCAGCGAGGGGTGGTTGGCAAAAATCAGTTGCCCGGGTTGATTGAGTCTGTCTCTGTCGGCCACGGAGTAAGTCAGCACGCCGAGGCCGCGCATCAGTTCAACAAAAAGACGGAAAGCGTAATGAATAAGCGCCTTGGCTCGTCGTTCACGCTGTAAAGCACCCCCCGGCAATAAGTAGAGTAGAGGGATGGCCAGCCAGGGCAGAATAACGCCGCCAAGGCCAAACATCAGGAAGGAAAACCCCGTGGCGAATAGCCGCCAGTAGCTATTGAGCCGCACTAGCATTGATGCCACTCGCCGTTTTTACCCAGTGCCAGGCATGACGATCCCCGGGGAGTATGAGTTCTGAAGTGTCTGGTGTTAGGAGGTATTTTAAAAACGTTAGGGCCTGTGGTTCGTCGGACTTGTTTGATGGTGTCTGTAAGGGTGAATCGGATGTCGGCGATTCGCAGATCGATAGGGTGAGTTGATGGCCGCTTTCGGGGTTCTGGGAAAATCCATCCTCGCGGAGGGCTGTGTTTGTACCGCCCAGGAGGAAGGCAATAGCGTAAGCCTCCTGTGGCCCTGGCCCCTGTTCTGTCTGCGCTTGTACTGCATAAATAGAAGGTACAGGCTCATCATAGATTATACACAGTATCTCGGGGCTAGACTGCTCATCCATGATAGCGGCAGCCTCTAGAAAGGTGCTGCCAAGATCACCGGCTAGTGCGGTAATGCTACTGGGGTCTTTACGAGCAATGGCCATCACACCGCCAATGGCATTGTGCACTGACAAGCTAAAATGCATGGGGGACAGGGGCTCGTGTTTTGCGAGGGTTTGCAGTAAACCGACGGTTCGTTCCAGCTCACCATGACGGCTGCTAAAGACACAGGGCAGCTTGTCTTCACTATTGGGCAGGAGCGGAAATGCGACAGATAGCGCCATTTTCCCCAGGGAGCTTAAGCGTCGCCGCAGCATGGGTGGGATTGCCGAAATGTCTGGCGTGCCATCACTTTGAGCGGGTTCTTGCCCCCGCGCCCACTGCTGCCATTGTTCAGCAGAATGGATGCTGGGCGTCCATGCCGCCCAGTCTTTAATAATTAAAGAAGTAGAACTCATATGATTCAATGTACCTGCACAGCTGTGCGTAGCTTCTCTCCCAAATGAAGAGGCTATATCGAGAGATGTGCTTAGTTTCAGGGTTGGCTACCATGGATGGTTAATACTCAAATGCCTGGCCACAGTCTATTTTACTGGCTAATAAACCCGAGGCAAGTGTTTGTGGATGCGGGCTGTCTGCGGCCAGGCCGCTAGGCTATAATTATGCTGGCTTTTCTAACTGTGCCGTAATTATAAGGATGTGGCGATGCGCTTAATCACTTTGGCAATTACTTTTTTGGTATTGACCTTGCCCGGTCTGGCTCAGGCTCGGGACACCAGTGTTTTGTTTTCCATTAAAGAAGCAATGAATACCGATGCTGCAAAAGAGCAGCTGAGCAAAGATATTAAGTTTTATTTTGGCAAGAAGCGGGTGAAGTACAGCCGCTCAATCGGCACATATACGGCTAATCGCAAAACCAATGCCTTTAATAAATCTGATGAAGAAGCGTGTGAGTGGGTTTTCCTGTCAGCGCTATTGGCTTTACAGGATCGCGCTATCGCCAGTGGCGGCAATGCGATTATTAACATCCATAGCTATTATAAAAAAGAGGCTATACACAGCTCTGAAAAATACGAATGTCATGCGGGCGCTGTTATGGCGGGTGTTGCCTTAAGAGGTACCGTCGTTAAAAGATGAACCGCTAATGCCTGATCATAGCCCCATCTCGCTATGGTTTTGGCAGGGTATTACTGCGTTATCGCCTCAGCAGATAGCACAGTATCAGCAATGCCTAAGTTGCAGTGAGAGAGAATTCCTCAGCGCTATCAGCGCGCAGCGTCGAAGACTTGAATATATTGTTGGCCATTATTTACTGCGCCAGATGCTCTGTCATGTGGCTCCGCATTGGGCACCTGATATTCGTGTTGAGCACCATCGAGGCCAGGCGCCTTTCTTGACGGGCCTAAATGCCGAGCGTATCAATTTCAGTTTGTCCCATAGTGGTAATGCCGTCTGCTGTGTAGTGGCTCAGGATTGCCCGTTGGGTCTGGATATTGAGCGACCTCGGCGGCGCAAATATGGTGAAATTGCCGACGCCTATTTTGCGCCTGTAGAAACGGAGCAGCTGACACGGATGCCTGTGGAGGAGCAGGGGGCGGAGTTCTATCGTCTCTGGACCTTAAAAGAAAGCTTGCTGAAGGCTAAGGGCGATAATCTTAATGATGAAAACCTGGCTGTTACATTTCGGCCGGTGACGGATGTAGTCGATAATTTCTGGCATTGTTACAGTTTCAAAATCCCGCCGTTTTGTTTTGCGCTGACTTTATCTCAGGCTCTTTCAGAAACCTTACACGTTCAGGTTTATTGCCCCGACACCTTTCCGCATCGTATTTTGCAGCCTGAAACACGTCTTTTTACCCCGAGAATTTGAGGTTTTATAGCGTCGGCTAATGATTCAATGACTGCGTTTTTCGAAAGCCACGTTGAGTTGACCAAAAACCAAGCAGGTGTTGTTAGTGCTGAGGCTAAACTCGTAACTCGCGATGCCGGGTTGATGGGCAAGAATTCGCGCGGCGATGGTGTAGGCCTCGACATTACCTTGTGGCAAAAAGTCTTTGAGACAGTGTAAATATTTAACACCGATAATCCAGGCGCTAGAAATACTGCCCGACTCGCCACTGTTTGCGGCGTTAAGTATGCCGTGGCAGGCGAGAGCCTGGGCGGCATATTCTAGCGCGACCCATGCGGACAGGTTGGCCTTGTGTTGCAGGGGGCAGGTTGTTGGTTTCTTTGTCAGGCAGTAAATGTTCTGCGAATCGTAGTCGGTAATACTATCCAATAGGCAAATATCATCCTCGTGGGGCAGCTTGTCATACAAAGCGTTGGCATTTGTTGTAACGGCGTGTTCGCCGTGATTGATAAGGGGTGGTGAGCGGGTGCCAGTGACAGTGGATAGCACGCCTTTGGCAACGGGCTGTCCATCGGCATGGGCGGTGAAACGATAATCGGACGCTGTTTTCTCCGTGTATTCGACACTGACTTTCTGCATGGGCAAGAGGGGGGCGGTAAAGCGGAGCTGCTTTGCGCTACAGAAGCGCCGCCCGATACGTTGCCCCAGCGCCCTGCTCAGCGTATCGAGAAAAAGCGCACCTGGGACAATCGGTTTTTCCGGGAAATGACCCGCAAGGGCTGGATGCTCGGCAGGAATAATAAAATCAAATGACATTACGTGCCCAATAACCTCTGTTTTATAAGTATCACTGTCTTAGGCGAGGGGCTGTGATTTCTTCGGCTCATCCTATTTTCAGATCCTGGGCAATCATAAGGTGAATACGGGGGCTTGCCAATGGAGCAAGCACTTGTGTAAATATAAGGTGATAGCAATAAATCCTGTTATTATAAATTTTTATTGAATATGGCCGTTTGCTTCTTCTGCTAAAGGGGCTATCAGTAGAGCTATTTTTTAGTACCTTTTCGTCCGAGTTTCTAATGATTAAAGTCTGTACTCCCTGGCCTGCCTGAGCCCCTGTGATAAAAATTAAGCAATTACAGTTCCGCTATAAAGGTGCTGAGCAAGCCGCCCTGCAGAATATTGAGCTGGCGGTGCCAGCCAACACCATCCTTGGTTTGTTGGGCCCCAATGGTGCGGGTAAAACGACGCTGCTGTCGATATTAAGTGGCTTGCTATCTTGCCCTGCCAATACGGTGTTTGTTGACGGCTGTGACATCTCATCTCGAAATACTCGCTTAAAGCCGCGCTTATCTTTGGTGCCGCAGGATTATGCATTTTATCAACAATTAAGTGTGCGGGAGAATTTGTCCTTTTTTGCCGGAGCCCAGGGCTTAAGCAAGTCGGTAATCAACGAGCGTATTCGTGACGTGAGTGAAATCACTGGGCTTGAAGATCGTCTTGAAGCAAAGGCGATCAGCTTGTCTGGAGGCCTTAAGCGTCGCTTGAACCTGGCGATCGGCTTGCTGAATAAACCCCAGTTACTGCTGCTTGATGAGCCAACGGTTGGTATTGATCCCCATTCGCGACATTTTATTTTGGAAGCCATCAAGCGAATTAATGCCCAGGGTACGACGATTGTTTACACCTCACATTACATGGAAGAGGTGGAAGCGCTGTGTGATGAAATTGTCATTGTGGATAAGGGCCAGGTCATGTTGCAGGGCTCGCTTCAAAGCTTGCTACAGGCAGGGAGTCGACAATCTTTTTGTGTTGATCTTTGTGAGCTACCTACGGCGGAAAGCATGGAAAGGCTACATCAGGTGTTAACGTTTCATCGTGACTTGCTGCGGCTTAATATAGAGGTCGATTCTACGAGTGACATTATCGATGCTCTACAGACGCTTCAGGAGTGCCAACTGAACATTGGGCGTATACATTACGGGGCCAACAACCTGGAAGAGTTGTTCCTTGATCTTACTCAGCGGTCATTGCGAGACTGATATGCTGCGTCTTCGATATTTTGTACACAAAGAATTATTGTTGTTGGGGCGGGATTTACACGGCTTGTTATTACTGTTTGTAATGCCGGCGGTTTTTATTTTGATTATGACCTTTGCCCTGCAAAACCAGTATGCAAACGATGGCAAGGTGAAGGTCGATTACCTACTACTTAATCAAGATGATGGTGCTTTAAGCCAGCAGTTGGTGCAAAACATTGGCCTCATAGAAAACCTCCGGCGTGTGCCCAACACTGCCGATGAAGACCACTTGCGCGCCATGACCGCAGCGGATGAGAGTCAGTTTTTGGTGCTCATCAATGAGGGGTTTGCGCAAAAATTGGCAGACGGGGAGCTGGTTTTGCAATTAGATATTGCCCCCGGCACCCGGCCGGTACTGGTGTCGCTGATTAAAGCGCAATTGAAAAACCTGCTAGGACAGTTGTATTTACAGCAGCAGCTCAGTGATTCTTCGGCCTCCCAAAAACCCCTGCCGGAACTTGAAATGCCTGAAATGATCGCCAGCCACTATCTCTACGACGTCAATGTCAATGCAAGTGCAGATCAAAGCAGGCCTTCATCAGTGCAACAAAATGTGCCGGGGTGGCTACTGTTCTCGATGTTTTTTATTGCCATCCCCCTGTCGAATACCCTGATCAGCGAGCGCCATCAGGGTACGCTCGATCGTTTGCACACGATGGGTTTCCCTTATTACACGATACTTTTTGGCAAGTTGATCCCTTATTTTTTCATCAACTTATTACAGGTCGTGGTGATGTTATTGATCGGTATGTATCTGGTGCCGATGCTGGGGGGTGAACGTTTAATGCTAGGTAATAGCTTGCCGGGCCTGGCGATGGTGGCTGTCAGTGCAAGCCTGGCAGCCGTGTCCTACTCCATTTTTGTCGCCCAGATAGCGAAGACGACAGAGCAGGCGACTATTCTGGCCGGCGTCTGTAATATTATTATGGCGGCAGTGGGTGGCATCATGGTGCCGCGCTTTATTATGCCGCCGGCCATGCAAACGCTTAGCGAGTTCTCGCCGATGGCCTGGGGGCTTGACGGTTTTCTCGATATTTTTCTGCGCAATGCTCAACTGGTCGATGTTCTGGCAGAATGTGGAGCACTATTGATCTTTAGTTTTGTGTTGCTGCTTTTGTCGATAAGCTTATTTTCGCGACGTGGACTGCGCAATAACTAACGCAACTATTAACGACTGGACATAATATAGATGGAGCTCAACGCCCTTAAACGAGAACTCAAAGCACTGGTAGTTGAAGAGTGTGACGTTGATCTGGAAGCCCATGAAATCGAAGATGACGAGCGCTTGATTGGCAGCGATGGACGTATGGATTTAGATTCTCTCGATGCCTTAAGTATCTCACTGGAAGTGAAAAGTCGCTATGGCAAGCGTATTGATGGCGGCAACGAAACGCGCATGGCCCTGAGCTCGATTGATGCTTTGGCTGAATTTATTCTGGCCGAGTGAGAGTCAATGACAAAACAAGTGAAAGTGGCAGGAGTGGGGGTGATTACCGCCCTGGGTCGAGGCAAGCAGAATAATCTACAGAGTATGGCTTCTGGTAAAGGACTTTACCGTACCCAAATCCTCAAGGGTTTTGATGAGCCCGTTGAGGTGCCTTATTTAGCGGTTGAGCACGACTTGAATACTGGCTCGCCGGGTGATGCTGCACTTGAACACCTGCAGTGGTTACTTGATTATGCCATTGATGAAGCGCTGGGTGATGTTGAGCTCAGCGATGATGTCCGCAAAAACATGCCCCTGTTTATTGGTTCCTCCTCTTACGGTATTAATATCGGTGAGGTGCGCTACCAGCAGTCTTTACAAAGCGACCCCGCAGCAGCACCGATTCCGCTGGATGGCTTCACCCAAGTTGGCAATCACTTGCGTGAAAAATACGGATTTTTAGGGGCTGACTACGCGTACAACACCGCCTGTACGAGTGGTGCGAATGCTCTGTTGGGTGCCATGGCCACGATTGCCGAGGGCCGTAGCGACTACGCTCTTGTGATCGGACTTGAGACTTTTAATACGACCACCCTTGCTGGGTTTTTCGGTATGCAATTGTTAGCCCCTGAGGCCATGCGCCCCTTTGATAAACGCCGTGAAGGTTTGGTTTTGGGGGAGGGCTGTGGCGTATTACTGCTGAGTGCCGCCAGACCTGGTGATGCCGGTATTACTTTCTGTGGCGGTGCCAGCCGTTGTGATACACACAGTATTGCCGCTTCTAATCCGGATGGTTCCGCTATTGCTTTGGTAATGCGCGATGCCCTCCAGCAAAGCAATATGAGCGCTGACGATATCGTGGCAATAAAGGCTCATGGCACGGGTAGCCCCTTGAACGATGATGGCGAGGCGGCGGGCATGACCCAGGTTTTCACAACGGTGCCGCCATTTTTCTCGCTGAAATCTTATATTGGCCACACGTTGGGGGGCTGCGGTGTTATCGAAGCAGCTTTAATGTCAGCTTGTCTTGCAGAAGGTCGTCTTCCCGCGAGCGCGGGTTTTGAATGTTTTGATGAGTCTCTAGGTTTGGCACCCATCACCCAGGCACAAGCTGCGGGTAAGGGGCATTACATGCTCAACTTTTTTGGCTTTGGTGGTAATAATTGCAGTCTTATTTTTCGTGTTCAATGAGTTTGTATCTTTTCTTTGAGGTCTTATTACAAGTTTTTAAGGCTTGCAATAAGACCGCTGATTACAACTTGGGCTTAACAGACCGCTAAGGGTAGCCAGACTCGTTAGGGTTCAGCTCAATTTCAACGACGCGGTATACACCACTGTAGGCAGAAACCAAGGAGAATATGATGCGACCTTGTCCTTTATAGAGTGCTACCGTTCGAGCAACATCCCTTGCGCCAAAGTTAAAAGGAATCCAGGCTTTACCGGTTTGGTGTGAATACGTTGCACTAGGCTCGCCGGCCAGTTCATAGACCTCTTGCATACCCATGCCTTCCTTGATTTTACTAATTGCCAGTTTTCCGCCTGAGCTAGACCTTGATCTGTTAGAGGTTTTTGCGCTGGCTTTCTGTGTTTTTTTCTGTATTGCTGCTAATGAAACACTGCCTTTTTTGTAGGGTTTGGCATCGTTGCCAGAGATGCCTTTAAGCGCTTTCTTGGTGTATTTCTTCAGTTTTTTATTGGCGCTATTGTTGAGTACTTCTTCTAAAGCAGCACGATAGCGGGAATCGCCTGACTGCCCCAGTGCTTTAACAGCCCAGGCCATAGCATCAATATGGGTTGAGCCACCACCAGAGTTGTATTTGGTTAATAGCACTTCGGCCACGACATCGAGTACTTCTCGATTACTTGAGCCTGCGTGATAAATACTTTGCGATGCGTTTCGAATGGATGTAGAGCCGCCATTTGCGAGTTTATCAATTTGCCGTTGCTCGATGACGTCTGCGCCAGTCGCTATGTTGGCTATGAGTGATAACCCAAAGAAAATAGAGAGAAGAGTTTTGTTCATAAGTATTCCTGTACAGATACGGGTGTGAGCTTGGCTCGAAACTATAGCAGCTAACAAAGAAAAGTATAGGCAATGACGTGGTCTGTTAAGTCATTGAGTGGGGTATGATTGTCTGATGTTTGCTCGTCTTCTTTGCAAAAAAACATACGTTTTTAAAGCGTTTTCCCTGGCCGAGTGTTGGGTTGAGTGCGCGAGTACTGTTACTGGATACAATTAATGTTAGATGTAATTTCATTGGGTGATTATTATGCACCCATCAATGATCGAGAGGGTTTACCTGAACTGCGTGCAGAGGTAAATACAATTTGCGGTGAGCGTTTTCGGCGTATCGACCGCTTTATTCAACTGTGTTTGCTGGGTGCTGCCCGTTGTGCAGAGTCGGTTTGTCTCGATGGTAAAACGGGGCTTTATATCGGCTCGCGTTTTGCTGCTGTCTGTAACACCATCAAGGTGCAGGAGCAGATGTTTGTACACGGGCAAATACCCAAACCGGCAAATTTTATTAATACTCTGAGTAATTCAGCCGGTTATTACGTGGCGCGCAATTTAAATTTACAGGGTAAAAACATTTTTGTTTCCCGCGCCAATGCCTCTCTGGAAGCGGTATTAGAGCTTGCTCGCCTCGATTTGCAAAATGGCACAATTGAGCAGGCATTAATAGGTGTGGTGGATGAAGGTGCGCCGGTGCAGGCTGATCATTGCCAACGCATGGGTATCCCTGAAGATACGGCTCTGGCAGAAGGCAGCCACTGGTTTCTACTCCGCCGTCATGGCGAAGCGATGGCAGAGGAAAAAGAGAATGCACTAGCGACGATTACTGAGGTTGACGTTTTACCGGATGAATACAGCTTGCGGCGTTGGCTCGACAAAGCCTTAGTACAACAGTCGAATACCTTTATTTACAGTGACCCCTTAAAGCCAGCGGCGTTTAATAGGGCTGAGTTGGGACTGCCGTTTTATGAGCCAGATCTCGACTATTATCCCTCGCGCACGGGTGGTGTGTTAATGCGTTTTATTCAAGAGAAAAAACAGGCGGCTTTAATTACTTTATGCGGCGATGAGGCGGGTCGTACCCACGTTACTCACACCCTTGTTTGAGTCTGGTTTTTTTGACTTTGGATAGCGCTAAATAGCTTGTTGCAACTGTCGAAAGCTGGCGGCTTCACTATCGGCAATAACGAGTAGCTGATCTGCTAGCTTATCGTAATCAAGCGCCATTCGACCTTTGAGCATTTTTGCTGAAAATAATGCAAAGCGACGCCACTCATCACCGGTATCGGTAAACTGCTGCGAAGCCGCTTCTAGTTTGGGGCAGTCTAATAGCCCAGCGGCCTCCTGCAAAAATGAGGCGTAAAGAAAGCGAAACCCTGCGCCTCCCGTACCAATCTCTTCTTGCATACGCACCATGTGGCCGATAACCAGTTTATTGTGGCTTTCCTTTTGCTCATGGGTCGCGCCCATCGCACGAAATTTTTTCGCGACATAACGTATACCGCTCACCCCAATAATGGGCAGGGGTGTACGTAGCATCATATTGACACTGCCCTTGATAGCTTTGCGAATGGCCTGGGGTAAATCCGGGTTTTCGGGGATGCTAGTGGGGTAATAAATTAACCCTTTCGGCGCTAGCATGCCCTTAACAAAACGGGCTTTTTTTAATGCCTGGTAATCACTGTTAACGGGGTGTTCAAAAGTCGGGTCGCTGAGTCGATAGGTTTCGTCTTCATAGCCGTAGGCAACCAGATTGTGTGCATTAAAATGAAAACGCATATCTTGCGGGAAATACGGCAGCCAATAAACGGAAGCCTGCAGGCCAACGGGTCGCCCCTGATCAAGATGGCGATTGAGTGCAAGCATGCCCTGTTCGGCATCGCGAAAGCGCTCGAACTGCATGGTGACGCCAAGGCGTGAGGCGAAACCTTTAATCAGGCGACCGGGTGGCATGCGATAGGCAATCATTGGCATGCCGCTGATTTTGACAAAAGGCAGATAGGCAAAGGTCAGGGCGTTGGCGATACCAAAAACCATGGGTTCAGAAATATCCAGACCGTTATGGCGTAGCAGGGCGGACATGGCGCCACTTTCGCAGTGGGCAGTTTGGCGGTGATCAAATTCGATAGCGGTCATTGGTTTTAGTCTTTATCAGGCATCGCTTGTAATTCAGCAGCACTCATTCCGAGCGCCTCTTGGTAGCGAGCTAGTTTTTTGGGGCTGAGGTGAGAAAATATCTGGGGCTTCATATGGCGTTTGATTTGCCATTTGAAGAAGCCGGTGCTTTGCGCGAGCACAGTGAGATCCATGCGCCGTTGATACATGTGGTATTCAAGTGATGCGCAGAGTTTTTGTTCGACCCGCTGACGGGCGTCTTCACATTGAGCGGCAAACAGAGCAATGGCCTGGTCGAGTACCACCTCTTCGGCATCCCAGCCACTGGACAGCTCAGTGGTGTAGTGGCCGTCTTTGTCGAGTACATAGAGGGGCTTTTTTTGCCCTTCGAAAGCGGCAGACTGATCCTGGGGGACTTCGTCTTGTTTCACTCAGGCTTCCAGGTTCGCATCACATACGGTTAACAGCATAAAAGCAGTGGAAAAGCGGCCGCTTTCGGGCACATAGCAAAGAATCGTTTCGCCTGGTTTTAAGCGCCCCGAGTGAAATAGCTCTTCGAGGATGATGTAAATCGATGCAGAGCCGATATTGCCTTTGGTGCTGATGTTGGTAAACCAACGATCGAAGGGAATTTCGAAACCCACTTTCGCCATGCCGTCGTAGACTTTTTGACGGAAAAAATGGGATGAATAATGCGGTAAAAAATAATCCACATCTTCAGGTTTGAGCGATTTGCTGGTCATTATTTCAGTAAGAGGCTTTTCAACCGTATAGTGAATAATATGCTCGTTAAGTAGTTTTACGTCTTGTTTAACCGAGAAAACGGAGTTTTTCATCCAGCTATCAGGGGGTAGTTGTTGCCAGCCGCGCAACTTGCCATCGGCTGTTTTCTCTGCACCGCTGTACATGCAGGTTTCCATTTCATTGGCGTAAGAGCGCTGGAAGATCCATTCAATACGCAGCGACAATCCTTGTTTTTTGGGCTGGGGTTCCAGTAATACAGCGCCCGCGCCATCGGAGAGCATCCAGCGTAAAAAATCTTTTTCAAAGGCGATTTCTGGCTGAGTTTCCAGGGCATCAACACTGCTGCTCACTTCCTGTTCAAACATTTCCGCGCGCATCATGGTTGATGCGGTTTCTGATCCGGTAGCAATGGCATTAGTAAACTCACCGCTGGCAATACCCAGATAAGCATATTTCATGGCGCTCATACCGGCGCCACAAACGCCAGCCGTTGCGATGACTTCACAGCAAGGTTTACCGAGTTCTCCGTGCACCATCACGGCGTGGCTGGGTATCATTTGATCGGCCTGACCCGTACCGCAAGCCAGGCACTGTAAAGACGATAGGTCAAAATGATCACTTTGCAATTTTTCTACGGCTTCGGCCGTTAATTGTGCATTGGTATGGCTGACCTCGCCACTCACCGGATCAACGGCGTAGTGGCGGCTGCGTATACCGTTGCTGCGCGTCACAATGCGGCGTGCGCGTGAGGGTTTGCCACCAATTTGGCCGAGCACAGATTCCATCTCATCATTACTGACGGGATTATTGGGTAATACAGCGCTGACTTGAGTAATAAAAACGGGTTTCATAAGTATAAAAATCTATCCATAGGGCAGGGCTTAGTCGATTGAAGGTCGTTAAATACAGACCTTCCTGAGCATGTATGCAAGGTAGCGTTCTTCACAGTGGATTCACAATGATGAGTATCACGAACCCGAAGGTTTGCCAAAATAGGCCTTTTGCTCAGCAATGCGCTGCCGTGTCAGGGGAGCGATTATTTTTTTGATGAGAATTCCCAGAGGGACAACGGTCAATATCATGGCGGTGAGGAAAACAACATAGATAAGTAGTACGGGTTTGCGCTTAATTGAGCCGCTTGGTCCGAGGCTACGCAGTAGCTTTCCCCACAATCGAAAGGCACGCCGCGCCGTTTTCTCACTAGCAATCAAGGTCTCATTAACCCGCACCGCGTTTAGATGACACAGTAAGTCGGGTTCTAGCGGGGTGTTATCAGTCAAGCGCTCCACAAGGCGTTCGCCGAACCGCTTGCAGTTGACAATATCAGCATCGGCCACACCCGCTCGTGGGATTAATCCACCCAGATGAGGCCCCCTTTTGCCGCTCAACACCCATGCGGGTGTGGCAAGAAAACTACCGATACTGCCGGCTTCATCGACCAGAGCGACATTGCCCACCAGTGTCGCGTCCAGATCATGGAGCATCGTTTTCATTTCTTCCTGAGCCATTAGCCACATGTCACGGCAAGCAATGAGGGTGATAACCGGCTTGCCCTTTAATAGTTTCGCCGCTGCTGGGCTTTGCAAAAAGCCAGTAATGGGTAAAGAGGGGGAGAGAAACCAAACCTGATACGCAAGAATAATCAAATCAAAGTCTTCATCTTCCGCAACCTTGAGAGGCAGAGGAGGAGGTGAGTCGAGGTATACGGCTTCGGGAAAGGTGTCTAAAAAACGAAAAAAGGGCCAGGGAAAGGGGTAGTCGACGCCTGGTATAATGTTTTCAAAGGTCACTGACATATCGGGCGAGTCAACCAGTGGCTGGGTGAAATTTTGCACCACATTACTGAGCTGCCCACTTTGTGAGTAGTGGATAACCAGGACTTTCTTCATCGTTTGATTCCAGACAAGCTGACTTTAGGATTGACTCGAGGTTTGCAGTACCCCGTTTCTTCTACGGCTAGCCGTAGGCAAGCCAGAAATTATAGCATAGGCCAGCATTACCCCGAGCTGGATCACTGGAGTAAAGTGGATAGGGGGGCGTGCTTCTAATCAGCCTGTAATAACTCCACCCAATTACCATCGGGGTCTTCAATCATCGAAATAGAAACGCCCGGCCTTATTTCCGTGGGCGGCACCGGCACTTTATAGCCCGCCGCCTGACACTCCTCCGTTACCTCCGCCAAATTACTCACCGAAATAGTAAAGTAGCGAAACCCCGTCGCACCGCGAATACCTCCGGGGGGCGCCAGCGCTTTCGGCTCTTTGCCATTGACGACAATTTTCAAGGTGGTGGTGCCACACTTCAGTCGCGTCATATGTCCGCCGCCGGGCATCTGCATTTCGCCTTCTTCTTCTAATCCCAGGGTGTCTCGGTAAAAAGTTACGAGCGCAGCGGCATCTTTGGTGATAAGGCCAAGGTCGATAGAATCTTTGGTGATTGCAATGGGCATTGTTGGCCCCTCCTAGATTTGTGTCGGAAGATATTGCCACGGCAAGTCGTAATGGGGCAAATGATGCGGTCTATCCTCTGGGGCAAATTACTTAAACAGCAAGTTGCACACGGCTTAAACCATATAGAATACAGCTTTGCACTGCCAGAGCCCTGTCGACTAACACTATAGAGTCAGTTGGTAAATATGATTCTTTTCCAGTGCTCCTTCATTGCACGGCAGGTAAAGATAGAGCCGGTGTTGTAGCTTTAATTTTAAAAACGCTTGGTTTAAGTGCTGAGACTGTTGTTGAAGAATACATACTGTCAGAAGGTGTTAAACCAAGTGATCGCATTGAGCAATGCCATTAACGGTATTGGTAACTCAAACGACTATATCTATAACGAAGAAATAGCAATGAATCTAACGTCGTGGCTGATAATCAACTAATCGTGTGGCCGAGGCTATATCTATCCCTCAACCCTAAGAACGCCCTCCCAGCGAAGTTTGTATTAGTATCAAACTTGGCGCTGACGAAGGGAGGCCAGTAAATCAACCTTTCCACATAAAAAACTATCTAATCTATAATTATCTTCTTCAAAAATCTTAGCGCTGATGACAGCTCATTAATATCTTTTCTTGTATTGACCTGGATCCAATGCTTAAGCCAGTCATTGTCATCTAAATATTGAAATTCATAAGCTGTAGGCTGATCATCAATCCAAAAGAAGTCGCCAAATAAAGCTTCCGTTTTAAATGTTTTAAAGTTTGTCGGTCTAATTCTTTCAGCTAACGTAATGAATTTGTCATCAGCGTAAGGCCTTAAGTAGTCAACAGCAGTGCTCGCATCACCCTTGCAGTGTGTAGTAAGCCAATAACAATCAAAGGTCTCAAGGCAAAATTTTAAAAATTCTTCGGCTGAATTAGCTAAACAAGGATTTCTTGTATCAGGAGATTTGCCCAGAAGTACACCATCAATATCAATAAATAAATTCATTATTTCCTAAAAGTTCCATGTAATTATTCCCCTTTATTTATCATGTTCTTCGCGGCTTTAATCTCACGTTGAATTTTTTCAGTTTTAGTTTTGTGGTGATTTTTCTGGTGAGAAAGAGATGCGCGTTTGCGGCGCTATTCGTGGCCTTTTTTTGATTTCACCCAGCAGTTACTTCCATTGTCGTGCAAACAAAAATCAATTATAGAAATGGCCTTTTTATTACAACGGATAAATTCGTTAGGTGTTGGCGACGCATGAGTTAATACGGCAGAAAATAAGATTATATACAAGTGATACTGATTTTATATTCAATATTGTCACCTTGTATTTTAGTTAATTAATTATTTTCGCCAATTTTTAACAATTCGCTTTGATTATTGATAGCAAGATACGTTTCACTACATCGGGTAGGCTTTTATCCATGGCCTGAATCGCAGCTGCAGATGTATTGTAATTAGAGCTTTGTGCTTGCATGATTAGAGCCGTATGAAGCATTTCATCAAGATACGGCTGAACTAAGCTCTCTACATCGCTCGAGCTAAAATCCTGACAGGACATATTTAAAGATCCAGCGGGCTCTGCACTGTTGCTTGCCGTTGTAAATAGGGTGAGAGCTAAAATAGCTGGAATCATTTTCATAGCATATCCCGTTATTTCTATATTGATGGCTAAAGTTACTTTTTGCAAAAAGACTCAAAATAATCGTTATCAGCGGTCTATCAATACCGTCTCTGTTGTTGCCCGCGCGGATCCCGTTGTGCATAGCCCTCAACGGTTTGATTTTATTGCTCTAGTCACAGCTGAGACTCTTTTTCTAGGAGCTGGTCTTGTGTTTTTCGAGGTGGCAATTCTGCGTCTTGCGCTTGAAAAAACTTATGCATCCGCATTCGCTCGCCCGTACTCGCTAGTGCTGTCGTGTCCTCTTCTGTCTCTGGGTCAGGGAGGCAAGCACAAGTAGGGATTACGCAACCTTTCAATAGGAGTAGTACCGTAACCAGGGGTATAAATTTCAACATGATATTCAGTCTCTCTTTTCTTAGTGGTTGGGTTCTTTCGGCATAACTTGGGTATACTAATTTTTAACACTATTTTGTTTAAACGCAGGGTACTAAGCAGTATATGGGCATTGGAATGGCCGACTTGAAGTAACTCAGCTTGCCTTTGATCAAGATCGCTCAACCTGAGAAGCAGCTGATGGTATGGGTACTGGGAAATCAACTATTGATAAGTGGGTGTGTAAACCTCCCCAAGGCTGGGGGCATTCTAATTTAGCCTTCTGCTATGTCTACAGCTCTTTAGCTAATTCCTAGCCTAAAAGACCAGAGGGCGACCAAACGCCAGAAACAAAAAAGCCCCGCATTTCTGCGAGGCCTTTAAGTTATATGGTGCCCGGAGGCGGAATCGAACCACCGACACGAGGATTTTCAATCCTCTGCTCTACCGACTGAGCTATCCGGGCTTTTGGAAGGCGCGTATTAAACCGTTTAGTGTCGGTGCAGTCAAGGCGTGATGACAGATTAATTACTCGGTGCGACATATCCTTCAGCGGCGTCGTATTCTTCGCCGGAAAGGAACTTCTCGCGCTGTTCGTTGAGGTAGGTGCGGGCTGTCATGTCCATCATATTCAGCTGCTTTTCATTGATCAGCATGGTTTGGTGGGCGACCCATTCTCCCCAGGCCTGTTTTGATACGTTGTCAAAAATATCTTGTCCCTTGGGGCCGGGGAAGGGCGGCGTGTCGAGCCCTTCAAGTTCCTGTTTTAATTTACGGCAGAGTAGAGTGCGGCTCATGGTGGCTCCTCTTGGTGTCTATCTTGCTTTATAGGGTGGAGTGGCAAGGTGTATCGACGATGGTGGCACAGTATAAAACTCAGCAGCGCAGGAGCAAGTGAATTTATGTTTTTAGCGTATTCAACAGGGTGAGGATGGGGGCGGGCAGGCCGATTTCCCCATGGGCACTCGGCACAACCCAGCGTTGGCTGCTGTCGGCAATGCCTTTGGCGGCCCCCTGAGTGTCGATATGCACGGGGGTGTAGTCGAGATGAAAATGACTAAAGGTGTGGCGCAGAGTGCTGGCGAGCCGGTAACTTTTAATGTTGATGCCGAAGCGTGCGCAAATGGTGACAAGTTCAGCCTCGTTTGCGCATTCGGGGAAGCTCCACAGGCCGCCCCAGATGCCGCTGGGAGGGCGTTGTTGTAGCAGCACCTGGTGTTTTTTGTCACGAATGATCAGCAATAAGACCTGTCGTATGGGGAGTGCTTTGGTGGCTTTTTTACCGGGGTAAAGCTGTGTTTCATCTCGGGTGAAGGCCAGGCAGTCGGCATTGACGGGGCATTGTGTGCAGGCAGGTTTACTGCGTGTGCACAGGGTGGCACCGAGATCCATAATCGCTTGCGTGTAATCGCCAGTGCGTTGGGCGGGGGTGTGTTTTTCGGCAATATCCCAGAGTTGATTGGCGATGGCTGTTTTACCCGGCCAACCGGGAATGGCGTCGTGGCGGGCCAGTACGCGTTTGACGTTGCCGTCGAGTATGGCGCAGTGGCGATTGTGGGCGATGGCACAGATTGCCCCGGCGGTGGAACGGCCAATGCCCGGTAAGGCTTGCAGTTGTTCAACGTTATCGGGGAAGATGCCGTCGAGATCACGACTGATAATTTGTGCGGTTTTATGTAGGTTGCGCGCGCGGGCGTAGTAGCCAAGCCCGGTCCACTGATGCAGTACTTCATCGAGAGGGGCTGCGGCCAGTGCGTGTACATCTGACCAGCGATTGCTCATGCGCTGGAAGTAGGGGATGACCGTGCTGACCTGTGTTTGCTGTAGCATGATTTCCGAGAGCCAGACGCGGTAAGGATTAATATCCTGCTGCCAGGGCAGGTCTTTGCGGCCGTTCTGGTCAAACCAGTGCAGCAGGCGTTGGGCGAAAGTGTTAGTCATAGACGAGGGTGTGGGCATATTGTTAGCGTCCCCAAAGGCCTTTGAGCAAGCCTTTTAAGGCTTCTTCAGAATCTTCATTAAGGCCGCTTTTCTTTCCGATTTTTTTAAACAGCTTGTCTTGTATTACTTGTTTTACAAAGTCGCCATCGGGTTTGCAGCTACCACCGCCAGCGTTGGCAAAGCTGTCTTTACAGCGAATAGGAATATCTTTGTCGCGCACGCGCTTGCTCTTCACCGGGCAGCCCCCTTCGCTGGTACGGTCACCATTGAGTCGTGAAATGGCGAGCAGGTCGAAGCGTTCTTTGTCGAGATCGATGATACCTTTGCCGCTCAGGCTGATGTTGCCCAGCCCGGTGGTGTAGCTTTCAAGTAAAACTTGCTTACCCGAAAGATGAATGGAGGCCTGTACGTCCTGCAGTTGTGAGCCCTGTGGCCAATCGGTTTTATGCGGTATTTTTTCTATCAGTGCGGCAATATCGCAATAGCTTCTTTCGATGTTAAACGCGCTCAGGTAGGGCCTGGCAAGGTTGATTTCGCCAGTGGCGTTTAAATATTGGTGCAGTTGCTCAGCATTGTTGCCACGGGTCTTGCCCTGGAATTTTGCCGTCAGGCTACCCGTTAGAGGGGCTTCTAAACGATCTTCGCCGTTAACGGCAGTCATCGCCTGTTCGACCGAGAGCTCGCTGATTGTGCTGGTAAAATTCACTTTCGGCTCTTTGTGCTGCAGGTTAATCGTTGCGGTGGCGTTAATGTCGCCATCAAAAACGTGGGCGGCGAGTTGCTGTACTTGCACAATGTTGTTCGCAGCCTTGATTTTTAGCTGCACTTTTTCAGCGACGATATTATCGATAGCAAGACCGTCGAGGCTAATGTCGAGGGTGGCGTTGCCGTCGCCGACCCAGAGCAGAGGTGCAATAAGGGGGGCGAAAATTAATGCTGGTTCGGTGTTTTCCGCACCGCTACTTTGCTGCCCATTATTGGCGGCTGTTTCGTCGGCACTTTTTGCATTGGTGCTTGCAATATAGTGGTTTAAATCGATAGTGTTACCGCGCAGTTGCAAAGCCACACGGCGCGTTGGGCCAAAATCAAAATCTGCATTGCCCTCAATAGTGATGTCATCAAGTGTGAGCATTAAGTTGCTGATGGCGAGCTGCTCGTTACTGCCTTTAAGGCGTAGTCTTAGGCTGGCGTGTTGCAGGGCGTGTTCGTCGGGCAAATCGGGAATTTCGATAGCCCAGCTCGACAGTACTTTACGCAAAGCCAGCGGTGGCACATTGATTTCACTTTCAAAGGTAATGTTGTCGTTAACCGTTTTTGCTGACGTTTTTATTGATACAGAAGCCTGCAGGCTTGCCCCCGCGCTATTCAGTTGTAAGCCCGATATTTTCAGATGAGGGGTGCCGAGTTGCCCGGCGGTGAGAGAATCGAGGCTAAGTTCAATAGCCGGTTTGTCGGCGAGTAATAATTCGAGCATTGTTTTGCTCAGGGTAAAAACCTGGGTGTTCTGATCGACGCTCGCCCCGGTGTCGATCTTCACCGCCACTGGCCCGGGTAGGGTGGGGTCACTGTAATTAAAGTCGGCCTGCAGTTTGAAGGCTTCACCGTCAAGATTAAGGCCTTGAATTAGCAGGTTAATATCGTTGAGTTGTTGCGGGCTAGTGGCCTCAGTCCCTAATGGTAGCTGCAAGCGGCTGTTGGTTATTGCCAGGCTTTCAATGGCCAGCGTGAAAGCGGGGGGAGAATTTGATGTATCAGCTTCGCTAGCCGCATCAGATGTCTCCGCGCTAAGGGCCGTTGTGGAAAGCGGGGCTGCGGCCAATGGGGCAATGGCGGTGTTCGAGGCTTGCTCTGCCGTTTCCAGGCGGATATCGGCACCTTCAAGATGAATTGCTTTTACGGATAATTGCCGCTTAAACAGTGGTAGCCAGGCCAGGCTTAGGTCGGCTTGTTCAAAACGGATGGCCGGTATTTCGCTACGGGGGCTGGTTATTTGTGTGCTGCCAATACTGAGGGCCAGGCTGGGCAGCAATTGCCAGCTCAGCTCACCTCCAATATTGAGAATAATATCCTGCTCTTTCGCTAGCTCGGCCAGTTGTGGTTTGTAGCTGTTGGGGTCTATCGCCAGCATCAGGTAGGCGACCGCGATGGCGACGAGAAGTGCGATTGCGGCAACGGTACCAATTATCCACTTTACTGCTGTCATAGGGTGCTGGCTTTCATAAAAGGATTGTCGATTGAGGGCCGGTGGAGGTGATGGATCATCGGCATGTTGCGGAGGTGGTCATTAGAGCGTGATATTCCGTTTCGGTTCAACGCCATCAATGTGAAATCGAGACTTCGGTTAGATCTTGTGAATATTTAGTTGTGGGGTCGTTTATCTGGCTTTTCCGCAGTAGGGCAACCTTAAGTCTGACAGGCTCCTAGCCGCTTTGTGGGTGTGTCCGTATAATGCCCGCTTGCCGCCTGTTGCTGTGACGACGATGTTACTGGCCAGGCTGAACCGGAGAGCAACATGAGTGAACGCAAGGCGACGGTAAGTCGCGATACCCTCGAAACCAAAATTACGGTCGCTGTCGATCTCGATGGCACCGGTACGGCTGACTTTGATACCGGTGTGCCCTTTCTTGAGCACATGCTCGACCAGATTGCGCGCCACGGCTTGATCGATATATCGGTTAAAGCCGAGGGTGACACTCACATTGATGACCACCACACGGTGGAAGATATCGGCATTACTTTTGGTCAGGCAGTGGCTAAAGCTCTGGGTGATCGCAAAGGTATGTATCGCTACGGCCACGCCTATGTGCCGCTGGACGAAGCATTGTCACGGGTGGTGATCGACTTTTCCGGTCGTCCCGGTCTGGTGCAGGATGTGGTGTACACCCGCGCTCGCGTTGGCAATTTTGATGTTGATTTAGTCTCTGAGTTTTTTCAGGGCTTTGTTAATCACGCTGGCGCGACCCTGCATATCGACAACTTGCGCGGTAGCAATACCCACCACCAGGTAGAAACAATTTTCAAAGCCTTTGGCCGCGCCTTGCGTATGGCCCTTGCGCTCGACCCCCGCATGGCGGGTCAAATGCCCTCGACTAAAGGCACTTTGTAACGGGGTTGTTTGTAAATAGGGTTTGCTGAGAATGGGCGTAAGTCTGAGTCACCAACTCAGCAAACCCATTTTATTAAACCCAATGCAATTTAAGCCCAACACAGTAAACGAGTAAAACTATGAGTGATTTTCGCAGCCGCATTGCCGTGCTCGACTACGGCATGGGCAATTTGCATTCTGCCGCCAAAGCGCTAGAGCACGTCGCCCCCGATGACCACATCGTGATTACCGCAGACCCTATGGAAGTGGCGCGGGCCGATAAAGTCGTCTTCCCCGGTGTCGGCGCTATTCGTGACTGCATGGCGGAAATTCGCCGCCTCGGGTTTGATGAGTTAGTTGCTACGGCCATTGCTGAAAAGCCGGTGCTGGCGATTTGCGTTGGCATGCAGGCGGTGATGCAGCACAGCGAAGAAAATGGCGGTGTCGAAGGTCTCGATATTCTGCCCGGTGAAGTCCGCTACTTTGGCGATGACCTGCGCGCTGGTGATGGCGAACGACTAAAAGTACCGCACATGGGTTGGAATAAAGTGCATCAAACTATTGATCACCCGGTGTGGCACGGCATTGAGCAAGATGCCCGTTTCTATTTTGTACACAGTTATTATGTGGATGCCAAGCAGCCCAGCGATGTCGCCGCAACCTGCGAATACGGCCCTAAATTTGCCGCAGCACTGGCGCGGGGCAACTTGTTTGCCGTGCAGTTTCACCCGGAAAAAAGCCATACCGCCGGTCTTCAATTGCTGAAAAATTTTGTTAACTGGGATGGCGAAAGCTAAAGCGCCGATGCCAAATCGCTCGCCTCTCGTCCCAAGTCCGATTGATTCAACCTATTTAAAGAGAATGTTCCAATGTTAATTATCCCCGCGATTGACCTTAAAGACGGCGAATGTGTGCGCTTGCGCCAGGGCCGCATGGAAGACTCCACTGTGTTTTCTGATGACCCCGTTACCGTTGCCGGACGCTGGGTAGAAGCCGGTGCGCGCCGCCTACATTTAGTCGACCTCAATGGCGCTTTTGCCGGCGAGCCAGTGAATGGTGACGTGGTTAAAGCCATCGCCCAACGCTACCCCGAACTACCCATCCAAATTGGCGGTGGTATTCGCAGTGCCGAGACTATCGAAGCCTATCTGCAAGCCGGTGTCGACTACGTGATTATCGGCACTAAAGCCGTGCAAGAACCTGACTTCGTCACCCAAATGTGCAAACAGTTTGCCGGCCATATCATTGTCGGCATCGACGCCAAAGCCGGACTGGTCGCCACTGACGGTTGGGCAGAGGTGAGTGATGTCAAAGCCACCGACCTCGCCAAACGCTTCGCCAGTGACGGCGTTAGCGCCATTGTTTACACCGACATCGACCGCGACGGCATGATGCAGGGCGTGAATGTCGAAGCCACCGTCACCATGGCCAAGGCCTCACCCATTCCCGTTATCGCCTCCGGCGGCATTACAAACATGGACGATATTCGTGCGCTTAAAGCAGCTGCGGAAGCCGGCATACTCGGTGCTATTACCGGTCGTGCGATTTATGAAGGTACGCTGGACGTGCGCGAAGCTCAGTCATTTTGTGACGCGTAAAGTCATATCATTTTAAAAAAAATAAATGCTTGTCGAAAATTTGGTGAGTGTTTAAGCTCGTTCCACTTAACTTTTTAGGGAGAATCAGCATGAAACCAGTAACCTTAGTGCTTACCATCGCTTTGTCTTTACCCACCATGGCGCTTGCTGTCGATTTCGGTGAACTCAGCGAATCCGTTGATAAAGAAAAAGCGAGCGCTTCCGTTGATAGAGAGAAGTTAGTAGGTTCTGTCGATGGCACCAGTGTTGACTATAGAAAGGCCTATGATTCCGTCGATAAATCACAAGCTGCTGATTCGGTCGATGTTGAAAAAGCTAAAGAAGCATTGCTGGCAGATTAATTTCGCTATTATTTTTCGTGTGTTATTAGCGTAGCCAGTGCCGTTTGAAAAATAGCGGTATTGGGTTGTACATAAAAAAGGAAGCGCCGTTGGGCGCTTCCTTTTTTTAAATGTCGAACTGTACTGAAAATATTGTACGGCGTTTTATTCAAAAATCTCTTCAAGAAAATTCACCAAACTTGTCCATGATCGGCGATCCGCTGCGGCGTTATAAGCCATGCCCAACTCCGGGCTAGCGGCTGCGGGGTTAGTAAAGGCATGTAGCGTATTGCCGTAGGCGTGAACCTGCCAGTCGGCACCGGCTGTGGTGAGTTCTTTGTCCAGTGCGATAACCGAGTCAACCGGCACCATGGGGTCGTTATTGCCGTGCAGACACAGTACCTTGGCGGTGATTTTATTGCCTTCGGTATTACCCGGTGGCAGAAACAGGCCGTGGAAACTGACAGCGCCGAGAATATCAGAGCTGGTGCGTGCGAGGTCGAGTGAGCACAAACCACCGAGGCAGTAACCCATGCTCGCCATCTTTGCAGCATCGGTTTCAGGTTGCTGGCTGGCAGTCGCCAACGCAGCAGCCATGCGCTGCTGCAGTGCGGGACGATCTTCCATCAGGGGTGTCATTAAGGCGGTGTTTTCATCGGGGCCGCTACCCAATATGCCTTTGCCATACATATCCAGGGCGAAACCGACGTAACCCAGTGCAGCCAATTTATCGGCCTGCTTGCATTCGAAGTCACTACGCCCAGCCCATGTGTGGGCAATAATCACGCAGGGTCGCGGCCCGCTAATAGCGTCGTCATAGGCTAAATAGCCTTCGAGCAGCGTGTCGCCGTCGGTGTATTCTACGAATCGGTGTTGAATAGCCATGATTGAATTTCTCCGTTTCAGTATCAAAAAAGTGAAGGGGCGTGCCTATTTACGTCTCTGGAATTAGCATTAATAAATCGGTGCTACCAATGTCGATGCCCTGCTGATTGAGTAGGGTGGAAACTTGGCCGCGATGGTGAGTTTGATGATTAAACAGGTGCTGCACTAAATGACCAAATTGTTTTTTAAAGGTTTTGCCTGTTGTATTGGTGTAAGTCAGATTGTAGGCAAAGTCCTTTTCCTGCATTTCCTTAATGAAGTGCGTTATCACTGAATCTATATTTTCTCGCGCCGTTTTTAAGGGGGCAATGTCAGCGTGAATAATTTCAGATAAGCTAGCAGGCAGAGCCAGTTCGTCAAGGGATTGCAAGGCTGTGAAATTGGCCGGGTGCCCCGTAAAACGCTTTAGCCAAATAATATCGCCGACTAAAATATGATTAAGGGTGCCAAGAATTGAGCCAAAGAAAGCGCCCCTGTCTTTGGCGATTTCCAGAGTCTCCAGGCCTAATAAGGCAGAAAATAGTGATGTGTTCATCCACTGATTATATTCAGCCATCAATTCAAAATGTTTTTTTAAACCGTGATGGCCCATATCGATCAAACGTTTATTTGTTTTCTTTGTCCGGGCAGCCAGTCTTCCATCAACCAGCGCAGTCCCTGATAAACAGCGCCGAGGCGGATATGCTCGCGATCTAAAATAAGATGCAGGCATTTTGTTTGCGTGCCAGCAGCACTGGATTTTGCCATCCACACCATGCCGACGGGTTTTTCTTCGGTGCCGCCACCGGGGCCGGCAACGCCGGTAAAACTAAGGCTCATGTCGGCGTTAAAGCGGGCCAATGCACCTTCGGCCATTTGTTCGGCGACCTGCTCTGATACCGCACCTTCGTCAACTAATGTCTGGGTGGCTACGTCGAGAAAGTTTTCTTTTACAGCATTGGCGTAGGACACCACACCACCGAGGAAGTAGTCGGAAGAACCTGCCACATCGGTCACCGTTTTCGCGGCTAGCCCACCGGTGCAGGATTCCGCAAAGGCGAGTTTGGCGCTGCCCTGCTGCATAAATGCAGTGAACAGTTCGGCGGTGGATTGTGAGGTGTAGTCGAGCAGATAGTCGCCGAGGTGAGTTTTTGCAAATTCGCAGAGGGCGGCAGCTCGCTCGGGGTCGGGGCGATAGAGTTTAACCTCCATTTCAGGAAAGGCCTGGCGGAAGCTGACTTCGCCCCATTCTTTAGTCCAGGGTTCGAGGCGTTCAGCCAGGTCAGATTCGCCCAGCCCTAAAAAGCGGATAAATAAATCATCCTGTTCTGCGACTTTACCACCAGCGCGTTCAGCCAGAAAGGCGTGCACCATGGGTTGTAGTTCACGGGGCGGGCCGGGCAGGGCGACGATGGTTTTCGTCTTGCCGTCGAGTTTAAAGGTGCAGCTAAAGCCCGGTGCCGTGCCGTTGGGGTTGGCCAGTATGGTGGCACCAGCGGGTAGCATGGCTTGCTTACGGTTGTTTTCGCCGCACTCGAGTTTGTATTTGGCGAACAGGGCGACAATGGCTTGCCAGCTCGCTTCGTCAAAGATGCGTTCAACTCCGGCGAGTTCGGCGGCCACTTCGGCGGTCAGGTCGTCTTCGGTGGGGCCGAGGCCACCACTGATAAACAGGTAGTCGGCGCGTGAGAGTCCGGTGCGCATAACAAACATCAGGTCTTCCCGGCGATCTCCCGCCGTCATCATCATTTCAATACTAAAACCCTGCTCGCCAAGCGTGGTGGCAAGGAAGCGGTTATTGCCGTCGGCAATTTCGCCGCGCAGTACTTCTTCGCCGGTGCTAACCAGGCAGGCGCTTAATGTTTGGTTGCTTGTCATTATTGAGAATCCATTTTGGGAAAATTTGTGCGGCTACTTTAACGCGTTACGAAGCTATACATTTACTCATTTTCACAACATCTACGGGTTCAGAAAGCCACGCTTTATAACGTTCAAAAACTTGAGATGTATAGGGTTTTAGATAATGCTCTTCTAGAGCATGTTCACTTGCCCATTCCTCGTATAAGAAAAGGTTTTTTTCTGCTACATTTTCATGCAACTCGAACTGTCGGCAACCGGGCTCTGCTCGCGTTTGCTGCAAAATACTGAGTATCGCGTTCTTTGCATCTTCGTAATGCTCACTTTTTGGTGCGATGCGCGCAAATACAAATAAACTATTTTCTGACATTATTATTCCTCGTGTAATTAGCGCGAATTTCCGATGCCGCCATAACTTTAATGTTAAGTGCAATAAATAGGGAGTTTACCATGGGTGTTTCCATTGAAAAAAATGGCTCGGTGACAACGATTATTCTCGACAGGCCGCAGGCCGTGCAATGCGGTTGACCGACCGACTGCCGAAGCCCTGGCGCGTGAGATAGCACAATTTCCGCAGCACTGCCTGCGCAATGATCGACTTTCGGTTTACGAACAGCAGGGGCTTATTTTAGAGGCGGCCCTGCACAATGAGTTTGCGTGCAGTGCAGATTCATTGCAGGTCGATGGTTTGAAAGGCGCATCTCAATTTTCAGCAGGCAAGGGGAGGCATGGGGTATTTGATGAGTATTGAAGCAACTGAGCCTTAGTAAAGGCTCAGTTATTTAATTAAGGGTATTACTGGATTTCAGGCTGTAAAAGCCATTGTTGAGTTCGCCAAAATAGTCGGTAATTTGGGGGTGGCCTATGGCTTTGCCACTATCATCGGGCAGTAAATTTTGCTCGGAGACATAGGCTTCATAATAGGACTCCGTATTTTCCGCCAGCAGGTAGTAAAAGGGCTGGTCGCGTTTGGGGCGCAAATTTTCAGGGATAGCCTCAAGCCATTCCTCCGTATTGGCGAAGGTGGGGTCGACATCAAAAATCACCCCTCGAAAGGGGTAAAGTCTGTGTTTTACCACCTGGCCAATCTGGAATTTGGCATTGCGTTCAAGTGTGTCTGTCATCATTCCTTATCTTTGTCAGCGGTTAAAAGCACGATCGTTTTCAACAGTCGTTTAGCGCATGGCACCGTCAATTTGAATAGTCTCGCCATTGAGCATACGGTTTTGGCAGATAAATTTCACCAGCTCGCCGAGTTCACGGGGGTCGCCCCAGCGCTTGGGAAAGGGCACCATCGATATCAACTTATCGATATGCTTGTCGTCAACGCCTTCGGCCAACGGCGTTTTAAAGAAGCCGGGCGCGATGGTCATGACACGAATGCCGTAGGGCGCAAGGTCGCGAGCCAGTGGCAGCGTGGCACCGGCGACAGCGCGCTTTGAGGCGGCGTAAACGGACTGTCCGGGTGGGCCATTAAAGGCGGCACCAGAGGCAATATTGATTAACACGCCGCGCTCGCCATCTTCAAAGGGTTCGAGATTCATCATCTGCTCAGAGAACAGCGCGCAACCGTCGAGGGTGCCGATGACGTTGATGTCGATCTCGCGCTGCATCGACGCAATGGGGTGTGGTCCCTTCGAGCGGCTGGCTATTTTCTGGCTAACATCAATACCCGCAAAATTGACGGCAATGCGCGGTGGGCCAATGGCGGCGGTGGCCTGTTCAACGGCGGCCTTGAAGGATTCGTGGTCGGCCACATCGCATTGAATGGCGACGCCGCCCAGTTCTTTGGCCAGGGGTTCGGCCAGGGCCATATCTCTATCGAGCAGGGCGACGATGGCGCCGGCCTCTGCCAATACCCGTGCACTCGCCGCGCCGAGGCCCGAAGCGCCGCCGGTTAAAAATGCTGCTACGCCTTCCAGTTTCATACCTGTTCCCCTTTACATGTCAGTCGACGATTCGTGGTGCTCTTTGTAGATGAAGAGCTTGTAGATCGATTCGGTGTCTTCATTAGAAGAACCCCGCGTCGATGCGAATCGTTGAGGCGTTGAGCATCTGGTTTTCGCAGATATGCTGTACCAGTGAACCGATTTCATCGGGTCGGCCTTTGCGCTTGGGAAAGAGAGCGTTGCGTAATACCTTGGCGGTCATGGCATCATCCATGGTGCTCGCCAGCGGGGTGTCGAACAGCCCCGGTGCAATGGTCATGACACGAATGCCGTAGCGGGCAAGGTCGCGGGCCAGGGGCACGGTGGCACCAACCACACCGGCTTTGGATGCACCGTAAACGGCCTGGCCATTGGGTGCATTAAAGGCAGCGATAGAGGCGATGTTGATTAACACGCCGCGCTCACCGTCATCGTCGAGAGGTTCGAGATCGAGCATGGCGTGGGAGGCGTGAGCGCAGCAAATTAGCGTGCCGGTTAAATTCACATCGACCACACGTTTCATAGGGCCAATAGGGTGAGCGCCACTTTTGCGACTGGTGATTTTGCGGGCAGTATCAATACCGGCACAGTTGACCAGTATGCGTGCCGCACCGAATGCTTCGCGGGCCTGGGCGAGAGCCGCCTGTACTGACTCATCACTGGCAACATCGCAAACAAAAGACGCACCGCCGACTTCCTCTGCCATGGCTTTACCTTGCGCTTCATTTCTGTCGAGTATCGCCACTTTGGCACCCGCTTTGGACAGCATGCGGGTAACACCGGCACCGATGCCCGAGGCACCGCCAGTCACCACTGCTGTAAGACCTTGTATGTTCATAAAAAACCCTATTTATAATTGTGAATTAATAAGAGATGAATAAGTTGACGCTAAAGTCTAGCACAGGCTCAGAATGGCCCAGACTGCAACGGCTGTGATAGAAGAGGTGTGCGTAATACGGCAAACGCTGTTATTGCAGGCTATTTCGTACTGAGTGTTTTACTCGTGCTGCGGTGTGCGAATCATAATGACCAGAGCAGTGCCTATTAATAGAAGCACAGAATAAAAATAAAACGCTTCGTTATAACCACCAAAAATATCTGCCGCGTAGCCGCAAACAACAACCCCGGCCCCGCCGAGCAAGGTGCCGAGTAAAATGCGATAGGACAGCAGTGTCGCCATATTTTTGCCGCCGTAATAATTGGCAAACATGGTGGTGGCAGACACCAGCCCGAGACCAAAACCGAGACCAAAAAAGACCACGCCGGCATACAGCAGGGTGCTGTGACTGGCACTGGTAATCAGCAACATGCCGAGTAATTCACTGCTGATACCAAAAATGAAAATGGTGCGTGGTTCGAAGGTGTTGTCGCCGAGCAGGCCCGCGAGCAAGCGCCCGAGTGTCGTGGCCAGGCCCTGCACTCCCAGCGCGGATGCCGCGACAACGGCACCGATGCCAAGGTCGCGCGCATGCAGTATTAATTGACTGCTAATAATCATATGCCCGGTCACGGCGATGGCTCCGGCCGTAATGACAAACCAGCAGTTTCTGTCACGCAAGGCTTCGCCCACGGTCCAGTCGAGCTTGGTTTTATAAACACGGGCAGCTTTGCCTTTTTTACGCGCATTATTTTTTACGTCAGCCTCGGAAAGCCCATCTATTTTCTGGCCTATATCTTCTGGGCTATTGCGAATAAAGACGGCACTTAAAACCGAGGCGGTAAGGGTGACCGCGCCCACTGCCAGCCACACGGGCCGCCAGTCACCGAAGACAGCAATTAACCAGGTAAAGGCCGGTGCGCCAATTACGCCGCCGAGGCCGCCAAAGGCCATAAATATGCCCAGGGCCATCGCACGGCGCTGTTGAAACCACTGGGTAATAAGCTGGGTGCCGGGTAGTACAACCTGCATGGTGAGGCCGAGACCAAGCAGGCCGGTGGCAAAATAGTAAGTGGTCAGGGAGTGGTAGCGATAGAGAATGCCGGCACTGATAGCGCAAACAACACCGCCAATAATAATGGTTTGCCGTGGGCCGATTTTTTTCATCAGGCTGGTAATTAGAGGGCCGGATAAACCCAGCACCATCGCCATGAGGGAAAATCCGGCGGAGGCCTCGGCCCGTGTCCAGCCGAGGTCGTCGATCATCGCGGGCATCATTACGCTCAAGCCGTAAAAGCCAGCGCCAACGCAAATCATGTAAATCAGGCCAATAGTGGCGAGTAAAATCCAGCCGTAAAACATAGGGGTGTCGACTACCTTGCGCTAATCGAATAGCGTAATGAGCGTGTGCCGGGATCAGCGAGTGAGGGCTGCGGCAGGTGAATTCAGCCCGACACTATGACAAGGCTGGGGACTGTCGGTCAATGTTGTTGATAGTATTCCTGGTTATAGGCTCGATTCCTCGGCGAATAATAAATGCTATTCTCCGGGCAGTTTCTTTTAAAAATACAAATAAAAAAATAAAGCAGGGGATAGTTTGTGAGTAGTAATAGTGATGCGATGGGTCTTGATCAAAGGGCCGGTGTTGATGATGAATTGCGGGCTAATCTCGCCCGCTTTGTGGAACGCAATTTTGGCGCGACAGCGGTCATGGAAAATGTTGAGCCGATGCTCGGCGGTCATGCGGGCCTGACTTTTGGTTTTGATGTGAAGGGCAGTGATGGCGCTGACCAGGGTGGCTATATTATTAAGCTGGCCCCCAAGGGCGTGCGCCGCGAGGGCAATACCGATGTGTATCGCACCGCACCGTTGCTCAAGGTGCTCTACGAAAAAGGCTTGCCGGTGCCGAATGTGCCTTTTGCCTCGCCCGATGAAGACGAGTTTGAAGTGCCTTACGTGGTGATGGAAAAGCTCAAGGGCCGGGAGTTCTTCATTTGGGAGCCGCACAGTTCATTTGATTTGGCTGACGATAAAGTGGCACCGCTGTGGCGGCAGGTGGCCGAAGTGTTGCCGCGCATTCATCAGGTCGACTGGCAGGCCGAGTTGCCTAACTGGGAAAAACCTCGTGAACTGGTTGAAGAAATTTCCCGTTGGGAGCCGATTTACAATAAAGCGCTGGAGCCCTCCTGGGCAGAGGCCGCCGATAAATTGCGTCTGAAATTACTCGCGACCATGCCGAGCACTACGCCACGAGGCATCGTCCATGGCGACTATCAGCCGGGTAATGCGCTTTTCCACGAGGGCAAGCTGACCGGCATTATTGACTGGGAGTTGGTGCGCATTGGCTCTGTGCTGCTCGACATCGGCTGGGTAATGTTTTGCGCCGACAAGAATTTCTGGACTGACAATATCAAACCCTGTGTACCGATTTTACCGGCTGAGCTGGCTGATATTTACCAGCAGGGCATAGGGCAATCACTGCCTGACTTGCCCTGGTTTCAGGCGCTGGCAGCTTATCAACTGGGAGCAATCGCCTGCTTGAATGTGCGTTTGCACCGTAAAAAACAGCGTATTGATCCGATGTGGGAAGAGTTTGCCCAGACGGTTCCGCGATTTTATTCTGAGGCGATGAAGTTGCTTTAATTGGTTTGAGGGCTAGGAATATAGTGGCATAGCTAATTTGCCCACTACGGAAAGAAGCCTTGCACTCATGACACGCTGTAAATACATCCCTGTAAGCTCGGTGTCGGCATCCTTGCCTCCTACGGTCATGTGCACAAGGCCTCTTCCCTTTGCATATGACCGTAGGAGGCAATTGTTTGGCACTAAAACAAATAATAAATAAGAGGTAATAGCTCATGATAGATTTTGAACTGCCACTGGAACTGGTGGCATTAAAAGATCGCACCGACGAATTTATTCGCAGCGTGGTGATGCCTTACGAAAAAGACGTACGACAGGAATATCACGGGCCCACCGATGAGTTGCGTATCGAGCTGGTCGCCAAGGCGCGTGAAGCGGGTTTATTGTCGCCCCACGCGCCGAAGCAATACGGCGGCCTCGGGTTGGATCATCGCTCTATGGCCGTAGTGTTTGAGGCGGCGGGTTACTCCACCCTCGGCCCATTAGCGCTGAATATTCAGGCCCCCGATGAAGGCAATACTAACTTGTTGCACCAGGTGGCAACGCCAGAGCAAAAAGAGCGCTGGTTAATACCCATGGTGCGCGGTGAAATGCGTTCGGTATTTTCCATGACAGAGCCTGACAACGGTGCCGGTTCTGATCCCTCTTTAATGAAAACCACCGCAACTCCTGATGGCGACGACTACATTATTCACGGTCGCAAATGGTTTATTACCGGCATGCCCGGCGCGGGTTATCACATTATTATGGCCAAGACTCTCGACCACGAGGGCCGCGATATTGGTGCCACCATGTTTATGTGCGATGCCGATACACCCGGTATTGAACAGGTGCGCATGCTAGACACCCTCGACAGCAACTCGCCCGGTGGCCATTGCGAGGTTGACTACAATCAGGTGCGCATTCCCGCCAGCCAGATTCTCGGTGAACGGGGCAAGGGCTTCCGCTACGCGCAGGTACGGCTCGGCCCCGCCCGTTTAACCCACTGCATGCGCTGGTTGGGTGCCGCCCAACGCTGCCACGATATCGCCACCGACTACGCGCGCACCCGCATGGCTTTCGGCAAGCCCATTATCGAACACGAAGGCGTTGGCTTTCAGCTGGCCGATAATAAAATTGATCTGCACACCAGCCGACTGGTCACCTGGCACGGCTGCTGGATGCTCGATAAAGGTGAAAAGGCCCAGACCGAAACCAGCCTTGCCAAGGTGCATTGCTCCGAAGCATTGGGTCGAGTGGTTGACCGATCAATGCAGGTGCTCGGTGCGAAGGGTATTTCTACCGATACGGTGATCGAGCGTATTTATCGGGATATTCGTGCCTTCCGTATTTACGATGGCCCTTCCGAAGTCCATCGCTGGGTGCTGTCTAAATCGTAATTTTAGTGCGAGCAGGTACTCGCTAGCGCAGAATGAATATATTTGAGCCTTGTGAGTAATCTGTCCATACAGATTGGGCCGTCCCATTAATTAGCTAAGTATATTAAGAATCAACCGAAGTGCCGTGCTAGTGTAGGCTCTATGCTATGTCGATCTTAAAACAGCAGAAGGAAATAGAGATGAAAAATGCATCACGATTGTTTTTGGCTTTAATCGGGCTTTCTTTGGTAGTGCCCGTTTTTGCCGACAAAGACCCTAATATAAATGCCATCAAAGCTCGTCAGGGTGAAATGCAAATCAGAGCCCACAATCTCGGCCCACTTATTGCCATGGCAAAAGGGAAGATGCCATACGAGCCGAAACTTGCCGGTCAGCTAGCCGGCAATTTGAAACTCTTGCTCGACCTCGATACTAGTCGAGATTGGCCGCCGGGGTCAGACAATAAAAGTTATCCGCATAAAACCAGAGCCTTGCCGAATATTTGGACAAGCTACCCAGAAATCGGCAAATACGGAAAAGACTATGCGACATCAGTGAACGAGCTTAACGCCGTTGCTGGCGATGGCCTTGAGGCCTTGCAGTCAAAAATTGGTGCCGTGGGGAATACCTGTAAAGGCTGTCATGACGAATATCAGGAAGAGCACCAGCACTAATACCCCATCGATACACGGTTGTCGGGGTACGATATTCTCTTGAAAGGGTTTCAGCGCGAAAAAGTCTGGGGCCCGATCTCTCGTCTGTGGCACTGGCTTCTGGTGGCCAGTATCGGTGTCAGCTGGTGGCTTGGCGAGTTCATGACCTTCAGTACCATCGACTGGCATTTTTATTTCGGTTATATCATTCTGGGTTTAATGCTATTTCGCATTGTCTGGGGTTTTATCGGCCCTGCTCCCGCGCGTTTTAGGGCTTTGATACACACCCCACAGCAAATCTGGCGATACCTGAAAAAGATAGGCTCCCGCAGCCCCAGTGGTAGCGCTGGCCATAATCCACTGGGCTCGCTGTCTATTATCGCCCTGCTGTCCAGTATCACGCTACAGAGTGTTACCGGTTTGTTTATCGAGTCTGATGATTTTTTTGATTCAGGCCCCCTGGCTGGCTTTGTCTCTGAAACAGCCATTAAGCAATTGAATGGCTGGCATCATCTCAATGCGAAAATCCTTTTAGTTTTGGTCGGGCTACATCTTTGCGCCATCTTGTTTTATTTATTGTGGAAAAAAGAAAACTTGATTAAACCGATGATCACCGGGTGGAAGTGGGTGAAGACAAATTCATCCTGTGATGAGTAAAGCTTGAATTGAGTGGTCGCCAACTGGGCATGTTCGGTAAGCTTGGTTCATCGGGGGCCACGTTGACGCAGGGATATTTACGCCTCCCGTATTTACGATGGCCCTTCTGATGTGCATCTCTGGGTGCTGTTTAAGCCGTCAGTTTTGAGTTAAACCAGAAAGAATAAGCGGAATAAGAAATGAATATTGATGCCCAGGCTTTCGCTAAGGAGTGGGTGGCGGCATGGAACGCCCACGACATCGAGCGCATTCTCGCCCACTACAGCGATGACTTTGAAATCATTACCCCGATGATCAAAATGTCGTTGGGCATCGATACGGGTTCGTTAGTCGGCAAGCCCGCCATTGGCGATTACTGGCGGGCGGCATTGGAGAAAATGCCTGATCTACATTTTGAATTGCTCGATGTTTGTGAGGGTGTTAATTCCGTCGCCGTGTATTACAAGTCGGTGCTGGATAAGCTGGCGATAGAGGTCATGGAGTTTGGTGCAGAAGGTAAGGTTGAGCGGGTGGTTGTGCATTATTGTTAGGGTTGGTGTGCCTGATGATATTTAGAAGTGGGTAGTTAGGCTTGGGTATGCTTTCCGTCATCAAATTTAATACGAGGGATAAAAAGTGCTAGATTTCCCCAAAACGGTCACTATTGAAGACTGTGAGAAATTTCTTACAAAGCTTGTCGATCTCGATAATGTTACCTCTCTGGTTCTGCCAGTAGATACATCAAGTTATGCATTTGGAGGATTAGCAAGCGCAATTCAGGCGGTAAATACTTGGGTTAGGTTGGGCGAAGGTCGTGTGCTTGAGTTGCGCACTAGCATAAGTAAGGATGTGATAGGAGAGTTGGCCAATAAGCCGCATAAATTTGTGGCGGCCATGTCTGCAAAAATGATTGCGCTTTCAGGTTCACCTGCTAATGACTTAAGACCACAAGTAAATTTAGCTGCAAAAAATGCTATTGAGCAACAAGCTGTAAGTCCGTTTGGCCAGCAACGCGGAGGTTTGTGCTGGTTTTCCTTTGTTGACCACAGCTCTAAAGGTTTTGATCAAAATTTTTATATTCAGACATCAGGCTTTAAAGCAGAGCCGCGCCAGTCTGCACAGATTAAGGCAATTATTACCGAGATGGTTAAGAAGTCTCTTGCTGTAACTGGGGGGGCAAAACTACTTACGAATGAGAGTCAAGATAGTTTGGGAAGGCTTTTTAACGAGTTGTTTTTAAATACACACGAGCATGGCACACGTGGGCAGTCTCGTAGCGAATGGCTTAAACCTGGTGTGCGCACTATTTATACACAAGGTATTAGACTGACTGAAGACGGGGTGCAGGGTATTGTAAGAGGCCAACCTAGATTGTCGGCTTATTTACAATCTATTACTCAGCAATATGATACAGAAGGACAAAGGCGCTTTGTTGAGATTGGGATTGTCGATTCTGGGTTGGGTTATTGTGGCCGGTGGTTGGCAGATAACCCAGATGAAAAGGCTGACAGAATATTTTCCCTAGCAGATGAGTTTAGTGTTTTTAAGCGGTGCTTTACTTTACGTGAGACCTCAACATATAAAGACAATAAGGGAAATGGCTTGCCTGTAGTCATGGATCGTTTGACACAACTACATGGATTTATGCGCATTCGAAGTGGCCGGCTTTCTTTGTATCGAGATTTTGTGGAGTCGCCTTATAAGCAAGGTGAGACATGTGAGTTTTCAGATTGGACTACTGGACAGTTTGGAGATGAATTGTTGACCCCTATGTCTAAAGTGGCTGGTGTAGCCATTACTTTGTTGATTCCTGTGGAGGCAAAGCAATGAGTGATGGCTTTGTTTTTCGCTTCTATGAACCTGGTGACAATAAGCGTAAAAGCTTAGTGATTTTTTTACCTACAAAAGTACCCCTTGATGTGGTGGCGAAAGCGTTAAAGGTGGATGTTACAGAAAACCTAGTGCCAAAAAATGTATATGTTATGACGCTTGATAATACATGGTTAAAGCGTGATATTTTTGAAGCTGACAAGTCTTTTGTAAGTGAATTTGATACCTTCGTGGGCGATATTAATGACCACTTACTCTGCTTAAGTGCGTATAAGTCTGGAGAGCTTTATTACTGTGATAATAATAAGGTAGATGCAGAACTTGCCAAAGAAATATTGCATTGTGGCATGATCGCTTTGTTCAAAAAGCATAGCGGTATTATTACTTCTTCCTATGGTTATCATTTCTCGAAACCCTCTGGTGACCATTGTAATAAATTTATTCGTGCGTCGAACCTACTGGTATCTAGCATAGAGGTTTCCTTCCTCGCCATTTCAGTGCTTCCGTATTTACGAAAGGATCTGAAGCGGATATACGTGGATACATCGTCAATTGCCTATTTTGTCAGTATCGCTGTTCAGCTGGTAGGGGGTTTTGACGATGGCTTTCCATCAATAGAGAGCTTCGAGTCCTATAGTGTGCTTAATGAGCCTTATGACTTTGTGGAGGATATCAGTAGTCTCCTATTGATCTCTGCCACTACGAGTGGATCGTTGGTGAAAAACATGCTGTCGAAGACATCCTTTTCCAGAGATCAGCTGGTTACGCTTTTTCATATCAATCTACCCAATGATCAAAAGGGGGTTTTTGATATTTCATCAGTAGTCGGTGACGGCTTGGTATCAAAAAGGGCATCTGAGTGCGACTTCTGTAAGCGCGGTGCCAAGTTAATTCGTATTGCTGGCGACCAGTTTCTCCCTGAGAATCCAAAGCACGAGTTGTTGGTTGTAAAAAAGGTGGATTTTGAAAAAACTCGGGAAGAGTTCTTTGGGCAGTTTGCAGCGGAAGGTGTATTAGAGTGGAATACTGCTGTGAGTAGTAATGCTGACTCTAGGGAGCATTTTTTTATTGATGTTGAATCTGCTTTGTCGCTAACTGAGATAACCTTTTCAAAACACCGGGAAAAAAATATTAAGCGTTACGTGTCTCGAGATTTGGATGTAGTGGTGACATTTGACGATGCAGGCTCGCAAGCGCTAAAAAAAGAAATCAATACCTACCTCAATCGTGACAATCAATTGATTAAATGGTTGGCTCCATGCGAAATTGATGAGACGAAGATGAGCGGTGCAGCGTCAGTTATGGTGTTAGTTGGTGCTATTACTTCCGGACGGAGTCTGCTTGCAATTTCAAGAAAACTCCGAAGCATCGACCCATCTTCCACTATTGTTTATTTTGTGGTTTTTTCAAAACTTTCCAATAAAGATTCTTTAGAGCAGTTGAGAAAGGACTTGTGCCAAGGTGGGCATGAGTTAGTTATTTTGAGCGATTGTGCTCTACCTCGCATCAAAGAATATACTCGAACAGCATGGGATTGGGAGTATGAAATATTGGCTCCCTATGCTAATGAAGATCCTTTCGGGGGTGTTGATGAAAAATTGCCAGAACTTTTAGCTGTGAGATCAACTCGCATGGAGGGGTGGTCCAGCGATCCAAACTCGTTGTTTCTTCCTGATCCCAAAGGGAAGCAGCTGGGGCTACGCCGAACCTTTGCGTTTTGGTCTGATCTTGGATTTTCTGATGCGCGGCTAAAAAAAGTAAGTCAGGCAGATGTGTATTGGACAATTCAGTGTGTGCTGCATGATCTTCGTAATAAATCTGAGAATAATGGATTGGCAACGACCTACCACACGACCTTGCTTAGCCCTGTTAACTTTGATCGATATAATGATGGTGTGATTCAAGCATGTTTGCTTAGAGCTGCGTTGCCTGTTGAGCTAGATTACCGTGTTGACCTAGTGTTCAGTAGACAAATGACGGATGTGATTTTGTCTATGCTAAACAATTGGGATAATGCGCAAGGTGAAGCATCCCTCGAGTTTTTAATGGCGTTGTGGACCAAAAGACTGCAGGTTGCTGATATACATCTTGAGGGAATAGTCGATTTAAAAAATGATGCAATGCCCGAAGCGATTTTATTATTGCTTGATCGCTTGCGAGAGTATTTAGATATTACTTAGGGAGGAGAAAGCGAGGGTCTTGTTATCACTCAAAATTAAGGCCCTGGTTTTGCCGTGTAATACTTTTTTCTCGAGATAAACGGCGAGATAAACGGGACGCTACCCTTTGTTTTGATTATTTGTTACTAATAGGGCAATTCGTGACTAATTGCATTGGCTGCGATCATCATATCCATTGCACCGATTGGAGAGCCCTTAGCTTCCAGCTTTGTACGAATCACTACGCATTGGTCTGCGGCGGCAACATCCCATTGAAGAACATCCAGGTGTTTCACGAAACCTTTGATAATGGGGCGATTGATGCGAGTTGAGCGGGAATGTTCAACGCCATACATCAATTCAGCATAAGTGACGATGGAAAAATTGGGATCGAGTCTTACATGGCGACGTAATGGAATGCCGCCGAGTCCATTATCGTTAACGCCGATAATTTTATTCCCTGGCGATACTGAAACAGGTGTCCATATGGGTTTTGTCGGCCTGCCATCCACTTAATCTTTGTTTCTGTAACGAAAAACCTAAGGCTGGAAATCCCATGCCTGATCCATTACTATCACTGTTTAAATAGACAGTGGTTGGTGCCAAGTGAAGCTATATATCGCTGAGAAACCCAGCCTTGGCCGGGCCATTGCAGATGTGCTGCCCAAGCCTCATCGCCGTGGTGATGGCTGTATTTGGGTGGGCGATGGCGACTGCGTTAGCTGGTGTGTTGGTCATTTGCTCGAGCAGGTCGAGCCCGATGTTTATAAGCCTCAATATAAAAAATGGGCAGTGCAGGATTTACCGATAATTCCCGAGCAGTGGCAGCTGGCACCAAAGGCGTCAAGCCGCAAGCAGCTGGCGGTATTGCGTAAGTTACTGAAGCAGGCGCAGTCCATTGTGCATGCGGGCGACCCGGATCGTGAGGGCCAGCTGCTGGTTGATGAGGTGATTAATTACCTCAAGGTCAGTAAAACGAAAAAGGCGACAGTACAGCGCTTGTTAATCAATGATTTGAATCCGGCAGCGGTGCGCAAGGCTTTGGCTAACTTGCGCGATAATCGTGATTTCATTCCCCTGTCGACCTCGGCTTTGGCGCGCTCTCGTGCTGACTGGCTGTACGGCATTAACTTGACTCGCGCTTCCACTTTGCAGGGGCGCAAGGTGGGCTATGACGGCGTGTTGTCGGTCGGTCGAGTGCAAACACCTTTGTTGGGCCTGGTGGTACGGCGCGATCAGGCTATTAAGGATTTTGTTTCTAAACCTTTTTATGAGGTGCTGGCACATTTACAGCTAGCCCCGGCGACAGAATCGGCTGCGACTTTTCACGCAAAATGGCAGCCCAGTGAGGCTTGTCAGCCACAAATGGATGAGGAGGGTCGCGTGCTTTCCCGCGCCTTGGCCGAGAATGTCGTGCGCCGTATTAGCGGGCAAAGCGCTGAGGTAAAAGCGGTGCAGCACAAACCGGGGCGACAGGCACCACCGTTGCCCTACAGTTTGTCAGCATTACAAATTGATGCGGGTAAGCGTTTTGCTATGAGCGCACAGCAGGTGCTCGATGGCTGCCAGTCTTTGTATGAAAAACATAAGCTGATTACCTATCCGCGCTCAGGCTGTCGCTATTTGCCCCGCGAGCATCACCGGCAGGCAAAGGACGTACTAGCGGCCATTGGCGACATGGCGGACAAGTTGCAGGGCGCTGTGAAGGGTGCGGATTGCACGCTTAAGGGCAAGGCCTGGAATGATGCGAAGGTCAGTGCCCACCATGCGATTATTCCGACCTTAAAAACACTGCCGGCGGGCCGTTTGAGCGGTAGTGAGGCGAAGCTGTATGAGCTGATAGCACGGCGGTACATTTTGCAATTCTACCCTCCCCATACCTTTACCACTACAAGCATCGATATCGCGATTGCTGGGGGGCATTTTTCTGCCACGGCAAAATGTGTCAAAGAGCTGGGCTGGAAGGCGGTGTTTGGTGGCGACGGTCGAAAAAATGTTGAGCAAAGCGGCGCTGGCCCCGAGCATTCTACAAAGCGGACGTCAAAAGCGGAGCGGGGTAATCCCCAGTCTTTACCACCCTTAAAGGTAGGCGATATTTTGCAGTGTCTGAAGGGTGAGTGTGTTGAAAAACAGACCCAGGCACCGAGTGCCTTTACCGATGCAACGCTGCTGGCAGCAATGACAGGTATCGCCCGCTTCGTCACCGACAGCGAGGTGCGCAAGGTGCTTAAGGAGAGCGACGGCCTGGGCACGGAGGCCACGCGAGCGGGCATTATTGAGCTGCTGTTCAGGCGCAATTTTTTACAGCGCCAGGGTAAGCAGATTCGCGCCACAGCGGCGGGCTGTGGTCTTATTAACAGTCTGCCAAGATCGACCACCCTGCCGGATATGACCGCCCGTTGGGAGTCCCTGTTAAATGGCATCGTCGAAGAGCAGGCTAGTTACGCTGATTTTATGGGCAGCCTGATCCCCAGCTTGCACAGTTTGATTGCAGAGAGTTGTGCCAGTTTACCGCTGGCGCTGAAAGGGGTGAAATGCGCTAAACCGACCTATCGGAAGCGGCGAAAAAAGGTGGCTGTCGGCGGGGCTCGTCGAAAAAAAGCCGCAGCGTAAGCGATATTTTTGGACTGCGAGAACGGGCTCGGGCTTTGCGTTTCCGTAAAATAGAGGCTGAGGCCTTGATTGCCAGGGTTCGGGAGTGAAGGTGTCGAAGAAGGAAAGGGCGTGGCGTTTACGGGTGTTTTTTACGGCACGATGATTGATGTTATAGTGATAAGAGGCCCCGTAATTACGGGGCTTTTTGGTGTTTGGCTGTAATGTGAGAGTAAGGCGTATGGTGGAAAGAAAGCGGATGGGTTACGGCGGCCTGATGGTGGGTATTTCGGTGGTGGCGATGTTTTGGGTGACGGACGCGCTGGATATTAGTGGGCGCTCGCCAGCGGGGCAGGCCGACAGTTTGGGTGTTGCCTCGGCGGATAAAGATGGGAGTTGCCGTAAATTACGTGATGCGGCAAAGGGTGTGATGCAGGCGCGGCAGGCAGGAGCAGCGAGGGAGACAGTTTCTGAGGTGCTAACGCCGCTGGGCGAGGATGGCGAGGTGATGCTGGTCTTGGCTTATGGCTATCCGGTGCATGACGCGGTGATAGACAAAGAACAGGCGATTGTGGAGTTTGCCGATGGCATTCATTCAAAGTGCTTGAGTGCGGTGGCACCGTAGCGAATACGACGTATTAAGCAGTACTCTCGAATCTACGGTAGTCATATTTACTTTAGGTTTTCTAGTATCCGGTAGTTAAATTCTTCCAGCATTTGTCGCAGTCGAATTAAGGGCAGGCCGATAATCGCGGTGTTGTCGTCGCTGCTAATCACTTCAAAGAGTGCAATCCCCAGACCCTCGGCTTTAAAGCTGCCGGCGCAATCGTAGGGCTGTTCGCATTGTAAATAGCGCTCGATGTCTGTATCGCTGAGTGGGCGAAATACCACTTCGGTGGTGACGGTGTCGGCAATACTGCGCCCGCTGCTGCTATCGAGTACGCAAAGGCCGGTATAGAAGTAGACGCACTGGCCGGATAATTCCTGCAGTTGTTTAAAGGCGTTGGCGTAATTGCCGGGTTTATTGATGCTTTGCCCTCGGCACGAGGCCACCTGGTCTGAGCCAATAATCAGGTGTTGGCTGTGGCCCTCGGCGAGTGCATGGGCCTTGCTGGAGGACAGGCGCAGGGCTAGTTGTTCGGGCTTTTCCCCCGCTAGAGGCTGCTCATTGACCTCCGGTGCTTGCCAATCGAAAGGCACCTGCAGGCGCGAAAGTAATTCGCGTCGATAGGGCGAGGATGAGGCGAGCAGTAATTTCATGTTTTATCGGCTATTTTGCTGTTAGTTGAGCGGTGCTGGCAGCGCTTTACGGAGTACCAGGTGCAGGGTGCAAAAATGTACAATTTTCTTTGACAGATCAATGTCATATCCCTAGAATTGCGCGCCTATGTCAACTGCCTCAAAAACCAGCGTTATACCTCGCAAGGTAGATGCCCTGAAGTCGTGTACGCAGGGGGCTACCTACGAAGGCATTATTATGCCTCAGGATATGCCCCGTTTGTCGGCGGCTGTTGTGACAATTCAGCGTGAAGTCGCTGCTAAAGTGAGTTTCTTTCGCGATGAAAGCAATTACCGTGTAGTGACCGGTGAATTTGATGCTCTGGTGTCTGTGCAGTGTGAGCGTTGTTTGTCAGCGTTGGATTACGATCTGCATGCCGAGATGGATCTGGCTATTGTGATTAGTGAGCTTCAGCTTGAGAACCTGCCGAAAGAGTGTGAAGGCTGGTTGCTGGACGAAAATACGGATGCTGATCTGTACGAAGCGATAGAGGAAGAGTTACTACTGGCTCTGCCGATTGTTTCTTATCACGATCTGGCGGATTGTTCGGCGCAAGGGCAATATTCCACCGGCGACTTTGAAGAGCCAGTGCCGGAGAAGAAAAACCCCTTTGCTGTGTTGGGGCGTTTGAAGCTCGCTGATAAAGCAGATTCAACGGATAAAGAGAGTTAGTCGCTTTCTAGTACTGAGTTAAATGGCGGAGTGGGGCGAATACCGGCACTGCCAATTTTGTAAGTTTATGTGTGTAAGAAACAAGTTTGTCAGAGACAAACGATTAGGAGAAAACAATGGCCGTACAGAAAAGTCGTAAAACCCGTTCACGTCGTGGCATGCGTCGTTCACATGATGCTCTGGGCAATGGTCCAGCCTTGTCAGTTGATTCCGTGACTGGCGAGAAGCATATCCGCCACCACATGACTGCCGATGGTTTTTATCGCGGTCGTAAGGTGATGGACATGGGCAACGACGACTAAAAACTTTGTTCAGGTCAGCTGTATTACTGGCTGGCCGGGATAGCAAAAAACTTCCTTGAATGGGTGTTAAGCACCTGCTCGGGAAGTTTTTTTGTGGGCGCTATTTACAGCCAGTTGATCATTAGCTGTTTATCACCAGTCCAGTCAATCATCTAAAAGACTACCTAAGGGATCGAAGTATGCAAAATCCAAAGCTCGCGTTTGTTTTCCCCGGTCAGGGTTCGCAGAAAATTGGCATGTTGGCAGAGCTGGCCGAGGCCTATCCGCTGGTCGAGCAGACTTTTACTGAAGCTTCAGAAGTGCTCGACTACGATCTCTGGAAGCTGGTGCAGCAGGGCAGCCAGGAAGACATTAATCTGACTGAAACCACTCAGCCGTTGTTGCTGACCTCGAGTGTGGCGATCTGGCGAATTTGGCAAGATCTACAGGGCGCTACGCCCGTTGCTATGGCGGGACACAGTCTCGGTGAGTGGTCGGCGCTGGTGTGTGCGGGGGTGCTTGATTTTAGCGCGGCGGTAAATTTGGTACGTCTACGCGGTGCCTATATGCAGGCGGCAGTGCCAGCGGGGCAGGGTGCGATGGCGGCGATATTGGGTCTTGATGACGCGCAGCTTGCAACCTGTTGTGAACAGGCGAGTGAGGGTGAAGAAGTCACCGCAGTGAACTTTAATGCTCCGGGTCAGGTGGTTATTGCGGGTGTTAGTGCCGCAGTGGATAGAGCTATCGCCCTGTGTAAAGAAGCCGGCGCGAAGCGGGCTTTGCCACTGCCAGTGAGCGCGCCTTTCCACACGGCTTTGATGAAGCCCGCGGCGGATAAATTGGCGAGTGATATTGCAGCGGTGACATTTAGCGCCCCGCAAATCCCACTAGTGCACAACGTTCACGCCCAGACAGAAAGTGATCCCGAAGCAATTAAGACTTTGATGATCGAGCAAATTTACAGCCCTGTACGTTGGGTTGACTGTGTTGGTGCTCTGCAAGCGCAGGGCGTTGATATGGCCGTTGAATGCGGCCCAGGCAAGGTTTTGTGCGGTTTGAGCAAGCGCATCGACAAGTCGCTGCAGATGCGTTCCACTGATAAGGTGGCCGACCTGCAGAGTGCAGTTGCGGATGCCCAGCCACAAAGTTAAGCTGCGCGAGTTGCAATATGAGTCGATTTGATAGGAGAAAGAACAGATGAGCCTTAAAGGAAAAGTAGCCCTGGTGACCGGCGCGAGCCGTGGTATTGGTGTCGCCATTGCCGACATGCTGGGTAAGGCCGGCGCCACTGTGATTGGCACTTCAACATCGGAAGGCGGTGCTGAAAAAATTAGCGCACGTTTTGCCGAACAGCAAATTCAGGGCAAAGGGGTCAAGCTCAACGTCACCGACGGCGAAGAGGTGATTGCGGTTATTAAGGGCATAACAGCAGAATTTGGCGCGCCGACCATTTTGGTCAACAACGCCGGTATCACCAAAGACAACCTGCTGATGCGCATGAAAGAGGACGAGTGGTCAGATGTCATTGACACTAACCTCAATGCTATCTATCGCATCACCAAGGCCTGTGCCAAAGGTATGACCAAGGCACGTTGGGGTCGTATTATTAATATCAGCTCCGTGGTTGGCTCCATGGGCAATGCCGGACAGACTAACTACGCGGCTACCAAGGCGGGCGTTGCGGGCTTCGGTCGGGCTCTGGCGAAAGAGCTGGGTTCGCGCAATATTACTGTCAATACCGTGGCACCTGGCTTTATCGATACCGATATGACCAAAGAGCTACCAGAGGCGACCCGCGAGGCGATGCTGTCGGGTATCCCCTTGGCGCGTCTCGGTCAGCCGGCAGAAATTGCCTCTGTCGTTGAGTTTCTGGCCGGCGATGGCGGGGCTTATATCAGTGGTGAGACCATTCATGTCAATGGTGGAATGTACATGGGCTAACGGCCCTTCAGCCCGGCGTGAATTGCAATTGATATAAAGCGGTTACGTCAGGCAGTTTTTCAGGTAAAATGCGCCGCCTTAAGGGTATTACCCTTGTGTGGATCGTTTTTTTAACAGTAGTTTAAGAAAGTATCTCTATTAAATAGGAGTGACAATCGTCATGAGCAACATTCAAGAACGTGTGATAAAAATGGTTGCCGAGCAGCTGGGCGTAAAAGAAGAAGACGTTAAACCCGATTCTTCCTTTGTTGAAGATCTGGGTGCAGATTCTCTCGATACCGTTGAACTTATCATGGCGCTCGAAGAAGAATTCGACACAGAGATTCCTGATGAAGAAGCCGAAAAACTGGCAAGCGTTCAGGATGCAATCAGCTACATTGAAAAAAATCCTGGCTGATTCTCAACTGCCTGTAGTGTCAACTGCCGCTGGGCCATGCCGGGCGGCAGTTTTAATACCCCCTTCCTTTTTCGATACCCCCGCACTGTCGCCTGACAGGACCTTTGCTGTGTGTCGAGTCTCGCTCTATCTTTTGACTTAGGCAACTTGTCCTGCATGGTCACGCCTCTTTTATTTATCGATGGTAAATCCGGTTTTGTCGACGGTAAGCCCGAGGCATATCTATCTCTGAATGATCGTGGTTTGAACTATGGCCATGGACTGTTCGAAACCATGCGTTTATCTGCGGGTCAGTTACCGCTGTGGTCGTACCATCGTCAGCGTTTAAGTGTGGGTGCTGCCAGTCTGGGTATTGCCCTTGATAGGCCCCGTCTGGATGCTTATCTACAACAGGCACTTGAGGCTTTTCCTGCTGATGGCATGATTAAGCTTTTGTTGACGGCGGGTGTTGGCCCCCGTGGTTATCGCCATCAAAGTCAGTCGGCCTGCTATGTGTTGCAGTACTTTCCTCTGCCCCCGGTGGCTGATCCAACGGCCGTGCGTTTGCAGTTGTGTGAATATACGCTACCCCACAATGAGCGGTTGGCGGGTATCAAACATCTTAACCGTCTCGATCAGGTGTTGGCCGCAGCGGAGCTGGATGAGGGTTTTGATGGCTTACTGCTGGATGTGGACGGTAATGTGGTTGAGGCTTTGAGTAGTAATGTTTTTCTCTTCGACGGCCAGCGTTGGATAACACCGGTATTGGATCTGTGTGGCGTGGCCGGTGTAATGCGTCGCCTGCTGTGCGAGGACCTTATTCCCCGCCTTGGGCAACAGGTAGTCATAAAACCTGTCGCTTTGGCGAGCTTCATTAATGCTCGCGAGGTTTTTGTGTGTAATTCGGTGCGCGGCATTCAACCCGTGCGTGAGCTGCAAGGGCGAGCCCGCTGGCTTACTGAATCGAACGAGCTGCAGGGTTTTGAGGCAGAAAAAATCATCGATCAACTCGTCCACGCCTACCCGTGTTTTGCCGCCTGATGCTGCGTCGTCTAGTTCTCTTTGCACTGTTATTGTCCGTTATTGGTCTTGGCCTCGCCTGGCAGTGGTTACAGCAGGGGATGAGCGATACCTTAAGTATTCCTGCCGAGGGCTACACTTTGACGGTACCTTCAGGAACCAACCTTAATCAATTGGCCGCGCAGCTTGAGGTGGAAGGTGTTCTACCCTCTGTGTGGCCCTTAAAAGTTTTTGCGCGGCTCAATAATCGCGGTCGTATTCGTGCCGGCGAATATGAATTTGCCGCTGGTGTTACGGTGCTGGGCCTGCTCGATAAACTGGAAAAGGGTGCGATTAAGTACTACCAGATGACCTTTCCCGAAGGGCTGACAGTCAAGGAGTGGCTGGTGCTTTTGCAGACTCGAGAGAATATCCGCCAAACCCCTGAGCTTGATCCAGAAGCAGTCGCCACAGCGTTGGGTATACAGTCGAGCAACCCCGAGGGTTGGTTTGCCCCCGATACCTACAGCTTTGCTGCGGGTGATAGTGATCTGAGTTTGCTACAGCGAGCCCATCAAAAAATGCAGAGCCAGTTAGAGACACTCTGGCAGAGTCGAGCGCCAGATCTGCCCTATGAGTCGCCCTACGACGCGCTGATTATGGCTTCCATTATTGAGAAAGAAACCGGCGCGGCAGGGGAGAGAGCGACCATTGCCGGGGTGTTTGTGCGCCGCCTGCAAAAGGGCATGCGTTTGCAGACTGACCCTACGGTGATTTACGGCCTGGGTGATGATTACACGGGCAATTTGCGCCGCAAGCATTTAAGCTCGGCCTCGCCCTACAATACCTATCGTATTAAAGGCCTGCCGCCAACACCGATTGCCAATGCGGGTGTCGCGGCGCTGGAGGCCGCTCTACACCCGGCGGATGGCAAGGCGCTGTATTTTGTGGCCAGGGGCGATGGCGGCCATTATTTTTCTAATAATCTGGCCGAGCATCAGCGGGCAGTTCGGCAATATCAAATTAATCGGCGGCGCAAAGACTACCGCTCTGCACCTCAATAGGGTAAGACTCTCTATAAAGGTAAGGTTCTCGGATTTATGAAAGGCAAATTTATTACCGTTGAAGGCACCGAAGGTGTCGGTAAAACCACCAATATTCAGTGTATCGCTAGCTGGCTCGACGAGCGTGGTATTGCCTATATTTCTACCCGCGAACCCGGTGGCACCGCCCTGGGTGAAAAAATTCGGGGCCTGTTGCTCGATAAAGAAAATACCGGCATGGCTGCCAGTGCTGAATTGTTACTGATGTTTGCCGCCCGTGCGCAACACCTCGAAGAAAAAATCATTCCCGCACTAGAGGTGGGTACCTGGGTACTTTGCGATCGCTTTACCGATGCCACCTACGCTTATCAGGGTTTTGGGCGGGGGCTGAATCTTGAGCATATTAAGCGTCTCGAAGCGCTGGTGCAGGGCGACTTGCATCCAGATTTCACTTTGATCCTCGATATCGATCCTGAGTTAGGTATGTCGCGGGTGCGCGCCCGTGGCGAACTGGATCGCTTTGAAAGCGAGGCGTTAGAATTTTTCGACCGAGTGCGCGCCGGTTACCGCGAGCGGGCCAGTGATAATCCATCGCGCTACTGTCTGGTCGATGCCTCGTCACCGTTGGCGGTGGTGCAAGAGCATATTGTCGCCGCCTTAAACGCTTTTGTTGGAGGGGCTGAATGACGGCCGCCGGTTCCGCTTTATTGCCACTGAATCAAGCTCTACCCTGGCAGCATGAGCAGTGGCAGCAGCTCTGCCGTTTGCTTAACAGTGATCGCCTGCCCCATGCCATTATGCTCAGCGGCGCGGAAGATACCGGCAAGCGACACTTTGCCGAGCGCTTTATACAACGCCTGTTCTGTGTCAGTCCGGTTGATGACGTCGCTTGTGGCGAGTGCAAACAGTGCCGCCTGTATCTCAGTGGCGGCCACCCGGATTTTAAGCGCATAGAACCAGAATCCGCCGGTAAAGCGATTTCCATCAATGCTATTCGAGGGCTCTCAGAGTTTGCCGTGATTACCGCCCACCAGCAAAGCTGGAAGATTGCGCTGGTGGCACCGGTTGAGGCAATGACCCTGAATGCCGCCAATGCCTTTCTCAAAACTTTGGAAGAACCCCGCGAAAAAACCCTCTTGCTGCTGGTGCATGATCAGCTGGCCCCGGTGCTGCCGACGATTCGCAGTCGCTGTCGAGTGCTGAGCCAGGGCTTGCCGCCACCGGCTATGGCGCGAAACTGGTTAGCCGGGCGGTTAGCCGATCAGCCAGGGGATAAAAACGTGGCTGTCGATGAATTATTGGCTCGAGCGGGCGGACGACCCTTGCGCGCCCTGGGTTTTGCCGAGGCCAATACCCTCGATGAGATTGCTCGTTTTGAACAGGTCTTAAAACAGGTGCAGAAGGGTGAGGCGGCACCGGTATCGTCAGCCGCCGCATTTGAGGGTCAGCCTTTAAACCAGCTTCTGGAATGGCTGCTGTCTTATTATTCCCGCCAATTGATTCATAGTGCGCAGAGTGGAAAAACGGCAGAGCCCCGGCAATTTGTGTTTTACGACCTGCTGTTGTCGACGCGTAAGAAGCTGGAAAGTAAAACGAATTTAAATCCCCAGCTGGTGTTGGAAGAACTATTTCTCAGTTTAAGCCAGTTGGCGTAGGCGTCTGTTATGTAAGGTCTTAACGCCTTCTATCGCCTATGTTACCCTTCGATCTTCAACTACACAGTGTCACGATTAGCCTATGAGAGGGATTCGCAGCGGTATTCTTAATCTTTCCTTGAAAGATGCCGATGAATTGTACGCCTGCTATATGCCCTTTGTTGCAAATGGAGGGCTTTTTATCCCCTCTCGAAAACAGTTTGCTATAGGCGATGAGGTCTTTGTGCTACTGGAGCTGATGGACGAGGCTGATAAGTTGCCGCTGACCGGCAAGGTGGTTTGGGTGACACCTAAGGGCACATCAGGTAATCGCAAACAGGGTGTGGGTATTCAGTTTCCCGAGGAGAATGGCCCGCTGGTGCAGCGTATCGAGACCTATTTGGCAGGTTTGCTTTCTTCTGGTCGGCCGACCTACACACTGTAGCCTTGCTCTAATCACTCTTCCCCTAAAGTGTCTTGGCGTAGTTCTCCTGTTTAATAAGCGCTATTAATTTAACTGCCTTCGAATGAGTTTGCCTGTATGACACAGCCCTCTTTACTGGTTGATTCCCACTGCCACCTCGACCACCTCGACCTCGAACCCTACGACGGTTGTCTCGAAAAGTTACTTGCCGATACCGCTGCCCGGGGTGTTAGTCGGGTGTTAACAGTGGGCATTGATCTTGAATCGTCGCGCCAGCAGTTGGCGATGAGCGCCCAGCTACCCGGTGTCTACGCCTCCGTTGGTGTTCATCCAATGAATGCTGAGAGTCACTCGCTACCGACGGTTGTTGAGTTGAGTGAGCTGGCCCAGTCTGAGCGGGTTATTGCGATTGGTGAAACGGGTCTCGACCGTACTTACGGTGCCGATACGATGGACTGGCAGCGTGAAAGTTTTGTTCGCCATGCCGAAGTCGCCCGCGCTTGCGCCAAGCCGCTAATTATTCACACCCGCGATGCCCAGCAGGAAACGCTGGCAATGATAGATGAACACGTCGATCCGGCTACTGCAGGTGTTCTACACTGCTTTACCGAGAGTTGGGAAATGGCGGAAGCGGCGCTGGCGATGAATTTTTATTTATCGTTTTCCGGCATTGTCACGTTTAAAAATGCGGCGGCCTTACGTGAGGTGGTGGCGAAAGTCCCGCTTGATAGACTGCTGGTGGAAACGGATTCACCTTGGTTAGCACCAGTGCCCTATCGCGGTAAAAAGAACGAGCCGCGTTTTGTTGTTGAAGTGGCTCAGTGTGTGGCCGATATAAAAGGTATCCCCTTCGAAACGCTGGCGCAGGCAAGTAGTGATAATTTTGACCGGCTTTTTCTGCGGACTTAATTCTTTATTTGCTAAGTTCGACAGGCTCCTGCCCATCAAGGCCAAAAAAAGCCCGGATTTTATCTTCCTGTGCCATCGCATCAGCATAACCTAATTTAATCAACTCGCGGCAAAAGCCGGGCTCGAATAAAAGGTAGCTGGTTGCGCTGCTGCCCCCGCCTTTTTTTGTCGCGCCTATCGCTCGTAAAAACAGCTTTACGCTTTGCGGTAGTTCGTGGAAATACTCCTGGGCAATTTCGTCGATGGGTGTCGAGGGCGAAATACACAGGTGTTCAATATATTTTAAGGGGCTTTTACTTTCGCCTACTTCTTCAGATTCATCTTTTGCCTGAGATTCAACGAGTTTATTAATCGCCTTCAGGGTTTCAAGATCACTTTCAACCGAATCAATAAAGGCACTGTTGAGCAAGTGGCCAATCATTTGTGCCACGGAGGGCGAGTGCTGAGGGGTATCTGTGGCCTGCTGGTGAGAGGGATTGTCACTAACGCCAATAATAAAAATACGATCTGCACCCAGGTGCAGGGCAGGGCTAAGGGGTTTAAGTTGACGCATTGCGCCGTCGCCGTAGAAGCGGCTGTCGATGGCGCGGGCCGGAAATATCAGCGGAATAGCGGACGAGGCCATCAGGTGATCGATGCTCAATCCGGTACGAATGCCGTGGCGGCGGCTGCGGGTCCAGCAGTCGTGATTGCCCTGGAAAAAAGCCACTGATTTCCCGGTGTCATAATCCATTGCTGTGGTGCTGACCGCCATCAAATCGCCACTTAATATGGCTTCATCAATATGACGAAAGCGAATGTAGTTTGTCAGTAAATGTTGCAGCGGAGAATTGTCGAGTAGTGCAACAGAACGGCCGACGCCATAGCCGCTATGCATGAATGACAGGCCGAGGCGCAGGGTGTTTTTCAATACCCCCCAGGCGTCGGTGCGATAAATATCCCCAGCGTGCATATTGCGCCAGATAGCCTCGAGCTTGCGCGCGCGCAGCCGGAAAGGGCCGGGTCGCCCGGCGATGGCCAGTGCATTAATGGCGCCGGCAGAGGTGCCGCAAATTATCGGAAAAGGATTGTGGCTGGTGCGTGGCAGTATCTGCGCCAGCGCCTTAAGTACGCCGACCTGATAAGCCGCACGGGCACCACCACCGGATAAAACCAAAGCTGTTGTCATCTTATTGTTGCTTACCCTTCGCTTTAAAACATTGTCTTTACGTTTAAAAAATACCCATCACCAAGCCCGCCGCCATCGATAGACCGAGCTCGTGGCATTGTTGCAAATGTTGCTGGCTCACTTCGCCTTTGGCGATGACCGGCTCGGCAACGCGGCGCAGAGGATAGCCTTTGGCAATGCGGTCAATTTCTCGCACCGCGCCACTGCCGTCGTTGCCTGCGCTGATAAACACGCCATAGGGTAGATTGATCTGATAGGGCTCAGCGGGATAGTAGGTGCGATCAAAAAAATCTTTCAGTGCACCGCTCATATAGCCAAAGTTTTCCGGCGTGCCGAAGAGTAAAGCATCGGCAGTGAGTAAGTCTTCAAGCTTTGCCTTAAAGGCAGTTTTTATATTGACGCTGAGACCTTCTTCCTCACGAGCGCCCGCGGCAACCGCTTGGGCAAGTTGATGAGTGTTGCCACTTTGGCTGTGGTAAATAATGGTCAGTTGTTTCATGGGGTAAGGCTAAGCAATCTTGGCCGCCGATGCAAAGCTCGCTACACTATGAGTCCGAACTACAGGGATGTGGTATGCGGATTTATCTACTGGCGTTTTCCGTCGCCGTACTCTCTTCAGCTTTTTGGCCCTGTCTTTCGTGGGCCCGACTCTCGTGGTCTTGTGGGCCCTTTTTCCCGCAGCTTTCTGTCGTTTTTTTCTTGCTCGCATGCTGGTGTGTCTATCGCCGCCGCTGCCCGTTTTTAGTCCGCGTCAGTTTGGTATTTGCTTTGGGGATAATGTGGGCCGCTCAGTGGGGTGACGCTGTAAAAACGCAGCAATTACCGCTGGCACTGGATAAAACAGATTACATTCTGGTGGGCGTAGTGGGTGGGGTGCCGCAAACCAATAGCTTGCGCACGCGTTTTATGCTGGAAATAGAGAGTATTAACGCGCTTGGTGACGCGCAGCCTGCAAGTATCAGAGCCCTCGATTTACAGCGGGTAATGCTTAGCTGGTATCGCGGTAGGGCGGCTGTGCGCCCCGGTGAGCGCTGGACATTAACGGTCAGATTGCGAACACCTCGGGGCTTTGCCAACCCCGGTGGTTTTGATTACGCCGGGTGGTTATTCCATCGGCAGATTTCTGCTACCGGTTACATTCGCGCTAAAGGGATTAATAAAAAGCTGGAGCACAGTGGGCAATATCGAATTGATCAATTTCGTTGGAGCGTACTTGAAAAGATAGAAACGTTAGGTTTCAGTTCTGCCAGCAAAGGCTTGTTGGCGGCACTAACCATTGGTGATAAACAGGGGCTGGACAGCGAAACATGGATGCATATGCGTCTTACCGGTACCGTGCATTTGGCGGTTGTCTCCGGCTTGCATATAGGCATGGTTGCCGGTTTGGGCATGCTACTGGGCAATTTGCTGGGCCGTTGCCTCGCAGCTTTTGGTGTCCCCGTTACTCGTCAGCAAACCGCCGTGTTTCTGGCGGGTGGTTTGGCGCTGACCTACGCCTTGCTGGCAGGTTTTTCTCTACCGACACAGCGGGCTTTAATCATGTTGTGCGTTTTCCTGCTGGCGACTTTACTCAAGCGAAAGCCGAAGCCGGAATTAGCCCTGCTGTGGGCGCTGGCTCTGGTTGCTGCAAGCGATCCGTTGGCTGCGATGTCATCGGGATTCTGGTTATCCTTTATTGCAGTGGCGACTTTTCTGTTCTGGTTTGTGCCCCGTCCGCGAGGCCGTTATTTACGGGATTTATGCAGTGCTCAGGTGATTATATTTTTACCACTAGCGGGCTTGTTGGCCTTTTTTCAGGGCGAGGTTTCATTTCTCAGTCCTCTGGTTAATTTACTGGCTATCCCCTGGCTTGGCATGGCAGTGGTGCCTCTGGCGTTGTTAGGCATGCTGCTTCTGCCCTTGTCCTCAAACCTGGCGGGAGACGTTTGGACACTAGCGGCATGGCAGCTGGAGGTATTCGATGGTGCCATGGTCTGGCTGTCGAATTATGCCGACTACTTTGTTTGGTCACTGCCTGCGGGCCAGACTACGTTACTCAGCCTGGCGCTGTTGTTAGCGGGTGCATTGTTGTTGATGCCTAAAGGTTTGGGCCTGCGCTCGATGGCTCTGGTGCTGCTGTTAGCCGTGGCTCTGTCTAATCAGTCTTTTTTAAATCGACAAAACAGTGAGCAGGGCAGCTTATCTGGCCAGAGTGGTTTAACACTTGCGGTGCTGGATGTGGGGCAGGGTTTGAGTGTGGTGGCCATCGCTGACGACCGGGCTGTAGTTTATGACACGGGGCCGAAATACAGTGATAGCTTCAATGCCGGTAGCGGCATTATTGCGCCCTACTTGCGAAGCCAGGGCGTGTCGGCAATTGATGGCCTCATGATCAGTCATGGTGACGCCGATCATGCCGGTGGCACTTTGGGTTTGCTCGAGCACTTTTCGCCAGCGCGGCTATTGGTCGGCCAGCCCCTTGAATTACGGGTGTCTGGTGTTGAGCCTTGTTTGAGCGGGCGAAAATTTTTAAGTAAGGGAGACGCTGAGCAAAACTGGAAGCGTGCGGGGGTAGACTTTGAAATTCTCTACCCTTGGCAGATAGGAATGCCGGTGGCCTTGTCTCAATCATCAAGCAAGCTGTCTGACAACGACAGCTCCTGCGTACTGCTAATCCGCTATCGTGGCAAAACCATCCTTTTACCCGGTGATATTAGTGTCGAGGTCGAAGCACAATTGCTAGCGCGAGGTGTACTGCCAAAGCAGATCGATGTGTTGATAGCGCCCCACCACGGCAGCCGAACCTCATCGAGCCAGGCTTTTGTCGACCACTTGTCTCCTGTTCATGTGGTGTATGCGGCTGGTTTTAACCATCATTTTGGCCACCCTACCAAGTCGGTTTTTAAGCGTTATCAGCGTGGCGGTGCCCACGCCTGGGTGACGGGGGAGTCGGGTGCGATAATCTTTAAGTGGGATAGCGATGGTTATTTAGAGGTTTACCCCTGGCGGGATCAGGCCCGACGTTATTGGCATTAATTTCATCGCGTCATACTTTTGTTTTACCTTTTTAATGCCTCAATACGAGTACTGTTCGTTCATTTTGCGCAGAAGTGCTGTGATAAAGTAGCGCGAGTTTTTAAGGGAGAATCTACGTGTACGACTTGGTTGTTGCCGGTGGCTGGTTAATGCTGCCACTGATTTTATGTTCTATAGCCGTGGTGGTGATTTCTATCGAACGCTTTATTGCCCTGCGGGCTAATAAGGTCACTCCCGATAATTTGCTGGGGCAGGTTTGGCATTGGCTCAAGCATGGGGATGTCACTGCTGATAAATTACAGGAGCTGCGTACTTCATCACCACTGGGTCGTATTCTTGCTGCGGGCCTGAGTAATTCCACCCATGGTCGTGCGGTGATGCGCGATAGCATTGAAGAAGCCGCGACGCAGGTTGTGCATAAGTTGGAGCGCTATTTATCGCCGCTTGGCACTATCGCTGCTATTACTCCTTTAATCGGTCTGCTCGGTACTGTGATCGGTATGATTAAAGTGTTTACCGCTATTATGCTGCAGGGTACGGGCAATGCCAGTATTTTGGCCGGCGGTATTTCTGAGGCTTTAATTACCACCGCTGCGGGTATGTCGGTGGCGATCCCAGCATTAATTGCCCACCGCTATTTTGAGCGTCGTATCGACTCACTCGTCGTGACGATGGAAGACCAGGCAATCAAACTGGTTGATGCTTTGCATGGCGACCGGCCCGCGAGTGACGTTCAGGGTTTGACTAAGGACGCGACTAAGCGTTCTGCGAAAGGTAAGAGCGAGTGAGGTTTCGCCGCCAAAAAACGGCGGACAATACGGTTAATGTAACGCCACTGATTGATGTGGTGTTTTTGCTGCTGATCTTTTTTATGGTGTCTACCACCTTTACCAAAGAGAGCGAGTTGACGATTGATCTGCCCGAGGCCGAGGGTGCGCTGGCCGAGAGTGAATCAGAAGCCATTGAAATTGGTATCGATGCCGAGGGTCATTATTCCCTGAATGATACGGCGCTGGTGAATCAGAAAATTCTGACGCTCATGAAAGGCCTCGACAAGCTTGCCGAGGGTGACACCGATAAGCAGGTGATTATCCGTGCTGATGCGAAAGCCAGTCATCAAGCCGTGGTGACAGCGATGGATGCAGCGGGCCGTAGTGGCTTTGTGCATTTAAGTATTACTACCCAGCGCTCTGAAAAGTAAGACTGAAACTTCGATTATCCCCATTCCTGCCGTAAATAGTTATTCCCCGAAAAGAAAGACCCTAGTAACATTCGCACTATGAAAAATAAAGAAATTACAGCGGGGCCATCGGGCTTGCAGGTTTACCTGCGCATACTGGGCTATTTAAAAAAGTACTGGCGCATATTTATTGTCAGCATCCTCGGACTGTGGGTGTTTAGCGCCGTACAAATCGCCTTTATCGACTTACTCGGTTATATGATTAACGTGCTAACGGTCGTTACCGGTGACAGTGATATTCCCGCTGACATCAATATGATGACGATGGATGCCGGTTTAACCTCGCAGGTTGCCGAATGGCTGATGGCTGACGGCCCGGTGCTGGAGCAAAGCCGTTTGGTTTTACCGACCATGATGATAGGTCTTGCCCTGGTCAGGGGGCTTGCCTTTCTGGTGGGCAACTATGGCATGGCCTATGTTTCCCAGTCAGTGGTACACGATTTGCGTACCGAGGTGTTTGCCAAATACACGCGTATGCCCAGCGCCTATTTCGACGGCCAAATGGCCGGTCACATGGTGGCCCAGCTAACCTTCCATGTTAACCAGGTGATGACGGCGAGTACCAAGGCCATCAAAGTGGTGTTGCGTGAAGGCTTCCTGGTTATTGGGCTACTGATTTATCTGGTGTATTTGAACTGGCGTCTGGCGCTGGTTTTTTTGATTGTGATGCCGGTTATTGCGGGCATCGTGGGTTTTGTCAGCAAGCGTTTCAGGGTGATAAGCAAACGTATTCAAACAGCGGTGGGCGATGTGACCCATGTCGCTCAGGAAGCCGTCAGCGGCTATCGCGAAATGCACCTCTACGGGGGTGGTGAGTACGAAAACGAGCGCATGAGCAAAGCCAGTCAGCGCAATCGGCAGCAGAACCTCAAGCTAGCCATTGCCGAAGGCCTGAGTACGCCGGTGGTGCAAATATTGCTGTCGGTGGCTTTGGGTTTATTAGTCTGGACGGCGTTAACACCTGAAATTCTCGGCTCAATGTCGACCGGTGGCTTCATTAAATTTTTATTTACCGCCTCGCTATTGGCCAAGCCCGTGCGTCAGTTGACGCAAATAAATAGTCTCGTGCAACAGGGTATTACTGCGGCTACAACCTTATTTGAAACGATTGATGGCGAAGAAGAAGTTGACCAGGGGCAGTTTGAGAAAGAGCGAGCCGAGGGCAAATTCAGCTTTGAGAATGTTGGTTTTCGCTATAACGAAAAAGATGATGAGGTTCTGAGTGAGATTAATTTCTCCGTTGAGCCCGGTGAAACGATTGCCCTGGTGGGCTCGTCGGGTAGTGGTAAAACCTCACTGGTCAGTCTTATTCCGCGTTTTTACAATTATAAGAGCGGTCGTATCAGCCTCGATGGGCATGATATTAACGACTACACATTAACCAATCTGCGTAAGCATATTGCTCTGGTGAGCCAGCAAGTCACTTTATTTAACGACACGATTTACAACAATATTGCCTACGGTGAACTGGCGAATTGCAGTCGCGAAGCGGTGCGCGAAGCTACCCGCCTTGCCTACGCCCTCGATTTTATCGAAGCTCTGCCAGAAGGTTTTGAAACCATGATTGGTGATGACGGGGTGATGTTATCGGGTGGCCAGCGTCAACGTTTGGCCATCGCCCGCGCCCTGTTAAAAGATGCCCCGGTACTCATTCTCGATGAGGCGACATCGGCCCTCGATACCGAGTCAGAGCGCGCTATACAGGCGGCCCTTGAAGTAGCGATGAAAGACCGCACCACGTTTGTTATCGCCCACCGCTTAAGCACGGTAGAAAATGCTGATCGCATACTGGTTCTCGAACAGGGGCGGATTGTCGAAGAGGGCTCCCATACTGCGCTATTGGCAGCGAATGGCCGCTACGCCTCTTTGTACCAGCAGCAATTCAGTGACGACGCTACTTAGCGCTTATGTCGGCTCTTGAGCGTGCCTGGTACCAACAGTCGAGTTGGGCAAAGACTCTTCTTCCCCTGTCTTACCTGTTCCGAGGTGTGGCCGCAGCGCGTAAGCACTATTTGCAAAAGCGTTATCAGGCAAAGCCTTTTGCCGTTCCCGTTGTCGTTGTCGGTAATATCGCCGTTGGCGGCACGGGCAAAACCCCGTTGATTATTAGCTTGGTACAAAGCCTACAAGCAGCGGGCATTCGTCCGGGAATCGTCAGTCGTGGCTACGGTGGACAGCCATCAAAACAGCCACGCAAGGTCAATGCCGAAGGCCCTGCAGAAGAATTTGGTGACGAGCCCGTATTGATCGCCCGCGAGGCGGGTTGCCCGGTGGTTATTGATAGTGACCGGGTGGCCGCCGTCGAGTTTTTGCTGGCTGAATTTGATGTTGACGTGGTGCTTAGTGACGACGGTCTGCAGCATTACCGCATGCATCGAGATTTGGAAATTGCCGTGCTCGATGCGCGCCGAGGCCTGGGTAATGGTCTGTGTTTACCCGCAGGGCCGCTGCGTGAGCCGCCCGAACGTTTGGCCAGCGTCGACTTCGTGGTATTAAATGGTGAGGTTGATGCCAATACCAACACTAATATAAATAGCCCCGCTTTACCTGCCGTCGCATTAAACCCCGCGAAGCGTATTCAAATGACTCTGCAGCCTACCTTCTTTCGTCATTTACGCAGTGGTCAACGGGTCGCGGCAAATGACTGGACGGGCTCACATCGTGTGCATGCACTGGCCGGTATTGGTAACCCTGAGCGTTTTAGTATGACATTGACAGCGCTTGGGCTAGCGCCGCAACTCCATTCCTTTCCTGATCACCATGCCTTCACGCAGGCTGATCTTGAATTTGATGATGACCTGCCCGTCGTAATGACCTCAAAAGACGCGGTTAAATGTGAAGCTTTTGCCGGGGATAATGTCTGGGTACTGGAAGTTGCCGCTGAACTTGAACCCGTACTGGTAGAAGCCATTCAAGAGCTGATTAATAGCACCTCAACTAATTGATAAAAATACTATGAAATACACCGTTGTGATTCCCGCCCGTTACGCCTCTACCCGTTTGCCCGGCAAGCCGCTGCGCGATATTGCCGGCAAAAGCATGATTCAGCGCGTTTATGAACAAGCGCAATTAAGTGCTGCAAGTCGGGTGATTGTCGCCACTGACGATCAGCGCATTGCCGATGTGGTTAGCGGTTTTGGTGGTGAGGTGGTGATGACTTCGCCCGACCATGTTTCCGGTACTGACCGTCTGGAAGAAGTTGCTCGTCAATGTGGTCTTGGTGAAGATGAAATCGTCGTCAATGTGCAGGGCGACGAGCCGATGATTCCGCCCCAGGTAATTGATCAGGTTGCCGCCAACCTGGCCGCAAACCCCCATGCGGGTGTAGCGACCTTAAGCGAAGCCATCACCGATGCCGAGGTGTTTGCTAACCCTAACGTGGTGAAAGTGGTCAGCGGCTACGATGGCATAGCCCTGTATTTTAGCCGTGCGCCTATTCCCTGGCCCCGCGACCACTTTGCCCACGATCAACAGAGCTTGCCCGTTGAATTAACTTTGGCGGCAAACTGTTTTCAGCGGCACATTGGTATTTATGCCTATCGAGTAGAGCTACTGCACCGCTTTGTGGAATGGGCTGTTGCACCCCTCGAAGCACTCGAAGCCCTGGAGCAGCTACGGTTTTTGTACCAGAGCATAAAAATACATGTCGAACCCGCACTCATGAATGTGCCGGGCGGTGTTGATACCGAAGATGATTTACAGGCGGTGGTTCGATTGCTCGAGGGAAATTTGTGAAAAACCCAGAATAATAGTTAGTGCAGGGATGAGTTGACGCAGATATGGAATTACAGATTGCGCATGTAAAGGAACAAGACGGAGAGTATGAACTACATTTTTTGAGTGATCATTTGACGAAGGTTGCTGCTTTGACGGCAAAGAATGCCGGTGTTTTTTCCTGCGCAGACTGGGCAAAAGTTGCTGGGTTGTGGCACGACCTGGGGAAATACAGCGACGATTTTCAGAAGTACATCAAAACCGCGAGCGGTTATGACAGCGAAGCACATATCGAATACGAAGCCGTCAAGGGTAAGGTCAACCATTCCGATGCGGGTGCACAATATGCAGTTAAACAATTTGGCGTGCATGGCCGCATCCTCGCGTACCTGATTGCTGGGCATCATGCGGGCTTACCTGACTGGAATAAAGAATTAACGACCCCCGGCGGAGCTTTGCTTGATCGTTTGAAAAACACACAAAATTTGCAAGCAGCACTGGCCGCTGATATCGCGCCGGAAATTCTTCAGCAAGTCCAACCCGCCAGCCCTATTTCACCCGGCGGTAGCGCCGGTTTCGCGCTTTGGGTGCGGATGCTATTTTCCTGCCTGGTAGACGCTGACTGCCTTGATACTGAATCGTTTATGGATAACGGTAAGTCTACTCAGCGCGGGCAATACCCTGCGTTTGAAACGCTGCTATCCGCATTCGATACACACATGGCGGAGTTGGTTACCGGTGCTGCCTTGACCAGGGTCAATAAGTTGCGTGCCGATATACTCCAGCAGTGCCGTGAGTCTGCCTATCAAGCACCGGGTTTATTTTCCCTCACCGTTCCGACCGGTGGTGGTAAAACCCTGGCCAGCATGGCCTTTGCCCTTGAGCATGCAAAGCAGTATAAGCACCGGCGGGTTATTTATGTTATCCCTTACACTAGTATCATTGAGCAAACTGCGGAAGTTTTCAGCGACATTTTTCCGAATGCCGTAGTGGAACACCACAGCAATGTTGATCCTGAAGAAGCAAAAAAAGAAACCAGTAAAAGCCGCCTGGCGACGGATAACTGGGATGCTCCGATTATTGTCACCACCAACGTCCAGTTTTTTGAATCTCTGTTTTCCGCCCGGACCAGCCGTTGCCGAAAATTGCACAACATCTGTAATAGCATCGTAGTGCTCGACGAAGCCCAGCTGCTGCCACCCGAATTTCTGCAGCCCATTCTTAGCGTTATTAAGCTGCTGAGCGAACATTACGGCGTCACCTTTGTGTTCTCCACCGCCACCCAACCGGCGCTAAATACACAGGTGGATAACTTTGGCAATAAACTGCTAGATGGGTTAGAAAATGTCCGTGAAATTATTGCCGACCCTGATCAGCTCTACCGGGATCTGGATCGGGTAGATGTCACCATGCCTGATGATTTCAACATCACTCAAAGTTGGGAAGAGGTCGCCGAGCAGCTACAGCAACATGAATCCGTACTCGCCATTGTTAGCACCCGTCCGGGAGCACGTGAATTACATCGCTTGATGCCAAAAGACACTTATCATCTATCAGGGTTGATGTGCGGACAACACCGCTCTGATGTCATAGCGGAAATCAAAGCACGCAAGGGTGAGGCGATTCGTGTAGTCAGTACACAATTGGTTGAAGCCGGTGTTGATCTCGACTTCCCCGTCGTTTATCGCGCCATGGCTGGGTTGGACTCTATTGCTCAGGCTGCAGGCCGCTGTAATCGTGAAGGGAAATTACAGGGCAAAGGGAAAGTTGTGGTGTTTGTGCCACCCAAACCTGCGCCACCAGGAATGTTGCGTCGGGCTGAGCAAACTACCGTATCGCTAATGACGCCTGACGCAAAATTGAAACCTTTAGAGCGAAAGCATTTTAAGCCGTTCTTTGAAAGCTTCTACGGTAAGAATGAACTCGATAAACACGGTATCGAAGATTTGCTCCAGCCAGAAGGACAGGGTGATGATAGTCTCAAAGTACAGTTTCGTACCGCAGCGCAGCGTTTCAAATTAATAGACGAGTCGGATTATCAGGCGGTCATTGTTCGCTACGATGACAAGGCTGCCAAGCTCATTAATAACCTGGAAAATCAGGGGCCAGAACGTTGGCTGATGCGTGAGCTGCAGCGTTATGTTGTTAACATCGCCCGCTTCCATCTCGAACGTTTGCTCGATAGCCAGGACGTTCGAGAACTTCATTCAGGAATCTACGCGCAGGTTAGCACCACGCTTTATAGCGCCAGTTTGGGCTTGTCCTTAGATCCGGTAAACATTGAACCTGCGCAAACGGTAGTGTAATGAGAATAAGGAATCGGCTTCAAATTATAATCAGTGTTGAACCAGGGGTTATTCGATATGACTAAACAATATTGCCTAGAAGTTAGTGGTGATTTTGCCTGTTTTACTCGACTAGAAATGAAGGTTGAGCGGGTCTCCTACGACGTGATCACACCATCAGCGGCCCGTGCGGTATTTGAAGCGATTTTGTGGAAACCGGCCATTCGCTGGCAAATACATAAAATTGAAGTGCTCAAGCCGATCCGCTGGATCAACCTGCGGCGTAATGAGGTGGGTCAGGTAATCTCCACCCGCAACGTGCAAACAGCCATGAAAAATGGCCACGGTAATTTGGCCTTAAATATTGAAGATGAACGACAGCAACGCGCTGGGCTTTTTCTGCGGGACGTGAAATATCGCTTACATGCCAGTTTTGAATTGCAGAACGACAGTCAGCATATTCATCGCTATCCCCATCTCAACGCCAACAGCGATGGTGATGGCAGCGAGAACAATCTGATTAAATTCCAGCGCATGTTTGAACGCCGCGCCAGCAAGGGCCAATGTTTTAATCAGCCTTACTTAGGTTGCCGAGAATTTTCTGCGGATTTTCGTTTGCTTAAGCCTAAAGATGATCCGGCGAACTTACCTGAAGAGTTGGCGGGAGAGCGAGACCTCGGCTGGATGTTATACGACCTTGATTACAGTAACGCCGCTGATCCAAGCCCGCGTTTTTTTCAGGCTAAAATGAATGACGGCGTGATTATCGTGCCGGACTGGAATAGTGACGAGGTGCGAGGATGATTCTTCAGGCTCTGAACGAATACTATCAACGTAAAACAGCAGAACCTGGCTCTGGTCTGGCCGAGCTAGGTTTCGAGCAAAAAGAGCTGCCTTTTATTATTGAGATCAATGCTCAAGGTGAGTTGATTCAGATTGAAGATACTCGGGAAGGTGTTGGCAATAAGAAAGTAGCGCAATCCTTTATCGTGCCTCAGGGAGTTAAAAAAACCTCTGGAGTAGCCACTAATCTATTGTGGGATAACATCGAATATGTGTTGGGTGTTGATAAAAACAGCCAGAGCAAAGAAGACCCAGAGGACGAGCTGGCACGTCTAAAAGTGGTTGAGCAGCGTGCAGAACGAGTTGCCGCTCAGTATCAAGCCTTTATCGACAAAATAAGAGCACAGCCTCAAGCCGTAAGCGACGATGTCGGTGTGCAAGCCGTTCTTAAATTTCTTGATAACTTTGCCCCTCAAAGCCTGCATAATTTGTCATTCTGGAATGAGGTGATCGGCAACCCTAACCTTGGTTTTCGTTTACAAGGTGATCAATCATTGGTTTGCCAACGGCTAGCAGTTATCAATGCGTTGCGAGAAAGCGCTGGCGAGCAAGCCGATACCAGTGAACCCCAAGGCATTTGTTTGATTACTGGCGAACCTACTCAGCCCGAACGCCTGCATACATCCATTAAAGGCGTATGGGGTGCGCAAACAGCCGGTGCCAATATTGTTTCATTTAACCTCGCCGCATTTAACTCCTATGGTAAAGATCAGGGCTTTAATGCCCCGGTCAGCAAGCAAGCCACCTTTGCCTACACCACCGCGCTAAATTTTCTACTGCGTAAAAACTCCCGCCAGCGGATGCAGGTTGGCGATACCTCAACTGTATTTTGGGCTGAAAAGCCTAGTGACTTTGAAACCAGCATTGTTGATATTTTTGGTGAACCCCCAAAGGATGACCCCGATAAAAACACGCGGGCCATCGCCAGTCTTTACGGTTCTATTAATACAGGCTTATTGAGCAGCACAGACGGGGAGGTGCGTTTTTATGTGCTCGGTCTTGCGCCTAACGCTGCTCGTATCGCCATTCGTTTTTGGCAGGTGGCAACAGTTGCTGAGCTAGCACTGAGAATTCGGCAGCATTTCGATGATCTCGACATTGTGCACGGTGATAAACAGCTACCCCATTTGCCGCTTTTTAGATTGCTGGTGGCAACTGCTACTCAGGGTAAGGCCGACAACATTCCACCGAATATTGCCGGTGAGACTATGCGCAGCATCTTATCGGGCCAGCCTTATCCCTACTCATTACTCAGCGCAGCGGTTCGCCGTAACCGTGCCGAACAAGAGGTGACCTATCCTCGTGCAGCATTAATTAAAGCCTGCATTAACCGCTTAACCCGTTATCGCAATTCTGACATTAAAAATTCAGGAACTCAAAATCCGGAAACCATGGAGGAGCTTAAAGTGGCACTCGACGAAAATAACAGCAATATTGGCTATCGGCTGGGGCGGCTATTCGCCGTGCTGGAAAAAATTCAGGAAGAAGCTAGCCCCGGTATTAACGCGACTATTCGAGACCGTTTCTATGGCGGTGCATCCAGCACACCAGTGAGTGTTTTTTCAACACTATTGAAATTAAAAAATCACCACATCAGTAAACTCGATAACAAGGGCAGAGCGACCAATCTGGAAAAACTGATTGGCCAGATCATGGAGGCTATCACCGATTTCCCGCCCAACCTGTCAATGCCTGATCAAGGTCGGTTTGCCATCGGCTACTACCACCAGCGCCAGAATTTTTTCAAGAAAAAAATAGAAACAAGCCCCGGTTCAACGAATGGAGAAGCATCATGAATTTAGAAAACCGCTACGACTTTGTACTGATATTTGACGTAAAAGATGGCAATCCTAATGGTGACCCCGATGCGGGAAACCTGCCGCGGGTTGATACAGAAACCGGTCAAGGGCTAGTCACCGATGTTAGCATCAAACGTAAAGTACGTAACTTTGTAGGGCTTGTTAAAGAAGAGCAACCACCCTATGAAATTTATATAAAAGAAAAGGCCGTGTTGAATTTACAGCATGAGCGCGCCTACATCGGCATTGGTGCAGAAGAGGAATTGAAATCAGACAAAAAGCGTAAAGGTAAAGCTGAGAGTGTTGAAAAAGCGCGGCAATGGATGTGCCAAAATTTCTTTGATGTCCGTACTTTTGGCGCGGTCATGTCTACGGGTGTTAACTGTGGGCAGGTACGCGGCCCCGTGCAACTGACTTTTTCACGCTCGGTAGATCCTATTGTCGCCAGCGAACACAGCATTACTCGTATGGCGGTAGCGACAGAAGCCGAAGCTGAAAAACAGGACGGTGATAACCGCACTATGGGCCGAAAGCACACAGTACCTTACGGCCTCTATGTCGCCCACGGCTTTATATCCGTCCATCTTGCCAATCAAACCGGCTTCTCTGAAACTGATTTAGAACTGCTATGGCAATCCCTCACTAATATGTTTGAGCACGACCGCTCTGCGGCTCGCGGTGAAATGGCAACCCGAGGCCTGTATGTGTTTAAGCACGATAGTAAGCTCGGCAATGCCCCGGCTCACAGTTTATTTGACCGCATCAATCCTCATCTTAAAGACGATGTGACAGTGCCCCGTACCTTTAAAGATTATCAAGTTGATATCGATGAAACGGATATGCCCAATGGCGTTACGCTCAACAAGATTGTGGGCTAATCTAAAACGTGTACAGTCAGGAGAGCCACTTATGAGCACCGCCAAGCAGGAAGTCGAAACGCTACTAAAAACACTGCCCGAAGACTGCACTCTGGAAGACGTGCAGTACCACCTGTATGTGATTGAAAAAATTCAGCGCGGAGTCAAGCGGGCTGACAACGAAGGCGTACTTGACCAGCAAGCCGTTGAAGAGAAGTTCGGGAAATGGACAAGCGCTTAATTTGGTCGCCGGAGGCGGTTGAAGACCTGGAAGCAATTGCTGAATTTATTGGCAGAGATTCAGTCTTTTACGCCAACGCAGTGGTGAGCAAAGTTCTGGCGGTTAGTCGTAGTTTGCCGGAAGCGCCGCTGATTGGCCGCATCGTGCCGGAGCTGGATGACGATCAAATTCGAGAACGCTTTGTCTATAGCTATCGTTTGATTTACCGGGTCGCAGACAATGAAATACTCGTGGCCGCAATCATCCACGGCAAGCGACTGATCGAAGGAGTAGTTGAACGTTTTGAATGAAGAACTGTACCCGGTCATGATCTCGGCGCTACAGCATTACAGCTATTGCCCGCGACAGTGTGCCCTGATTCATCAGGAGCAAACCTTTAGCGAAAATGTGTACACCCTGCGCGGTCAGCGGGTTCACAAACGGGTTGATGAGCCCGGCACCCGCATCGAAGATGGTATTCAGGTTGAACGTGCTTTACCCCTGCAACACAAAGCCCTGGGGCTGATTGGAAAAGCCGATGTGGTGGAAATTTTGCCCGATGGTAGCCTCTGCCCAGTGGAATACAAACATGGGCCAAAACGTAAAAAACAGCATGATGATATACAGGTTGCTGCCCAGGCTATTTGCCTGGAAGAGATGACCGGCAAGGCGATTCCTGTTGGGGTTATCTACCATCACAGCTCCCGCCGCCGGCGCGAAGTAGCAATTGATGAAACGCTGCGCAAGCGTGTTGAAGAAACGGTCATTGCCGTACGTAAATTGCTGTTATCAGACAAATTACCCCCACCTGTTGAAGACTCAAAACTCTGCAAAGCCTGCTCGCTCCATGATGTGTGCCAACCCGAACTATTGGCATCCCAGGGACGCTTAGCGCGTCTATCAAAAAACCTCTTTCACCCGGAAGCTGATGCATGAGCGTTTTCCTCAACACCCTCTACATCACCACCCCCGATGCCTATTTACGCCTTGAAGGCGAAACCGTTTGCGTGATGATTGAAAAAGAAAAACGCCTGCAAGTACCCCTTCATCACCTCGGTGGTTTCGTCTTGTTTGGCCACACCATGATGAGCCCCGGCCTCATGGGGCGCTGTGCCGATGATGGCCGTTCAGTGGTTTGGCTGGGTCGCAACGGTGATTTCCGTTTTCGTCTACAAGGCCCCGTGAATGGCAATATATTGCTGCGGCAGGTGCAATTTCAAAAAGCGGCGGATTTGTCGCAAACACTGGCACTGTCCAAAGCTTTTATTGCGGGGAAATTGCGCAACAGCCGACAACTCCTTATGCGTGCTGCCCGTGAATCAAAAAGTGACGATGAGCAGGCTGAACTTAGCAAAGTGACAAAGCTACTCGAAGGCAATATTCGCAAACTTGAATTTGCAGAAAACCTCGACAGTGTGCGCGGCCTTGAAGGTGACGGTGCCAGGCTCTATTTTTCACAACTCAACACCGTAATGGGTGAAGCACACCGCGAAACCTTTGCTTTCAATAGCCGCAACCGCAGGCCACCTAAAGACCGTTTCAATGCCTTGATCTCCTTTCTTTATGCGCTGGTGTTATCCGATTGTCGCTCCGCACTTGAAACCGTTGGGCTCGACCCTCAAATGGGTTTTCTGCACGTACCACGCCCAGGTCGAGACTCGCTGGCACTTGATCTCATGGAAGAATTCCGCCCTGTCATGGCCGACCGCCTGGCCCTAACCCTGATTAATCGCGGCCAACTTAAAACCAAAGACTTCGATTGCCGCGAGGGCGGGTCGGTGCTGCTCAATGACAAAGGCCGTAAAACAGTGATTACCGCCTATCAGGAGCGCAAACAGGAAACCCTCAATCACCCCGTATTGGAGCAATCCGTCGCTATTGGTTTGCTGCCCCAGCTACAAGCGAGACTACTGGCCCGCTACCTGCGCGAAGATATTGACGCCTACGTGCCATTTTTACAAAAATAAAAGCTGAGAAAAAACCATGATGGTATTAGTCACCTACGACGTATCCACGCTGACCCGTGCAGGCCGACGGCGCTTGCGACGCGTTGCCAAAACCTGCCTTAACTACGGCCAGCGAGTGCAAATGTCCGTCTTTGAATGCAAGGTTGATGCGGCAAAATATGAACAATTACAACAACAGTTACTGGATGAAATTGATGCAGAGGAAGATAGTTTACGTATCTATCGAATTTTGGAACCATTAGAGAAAAATGTGCTGGAATTTGGTAAATTCACCGCTACAGATTTTGAAGATACCTTAATAATTTAATGGCGCGAACCACAAATGGTGGTGAAAACAGTACAGGATCGCGATTAATGTAAGTGTTTGAAACTAAAGTATTTTAAAAATAAAAATGATGAAATTTATATATCGGTATGAACATATAAGCCCTTTCGCGCTGTTCAATAGAAATTGTCAACGATATGATGTGCTTGCAGCCATGCTGCATCTCCCGGCCTAACCGCCGGGAGCGGATTGAAACGAGTAGGAGGGATAGGGGTGGGCATATTTATGTAGCATCTCCCGGCCTAACCGCCGGGAGCGGATTGAAACAGTAATGACCCAGTTTGCATCTGATAGCTTTACTGGGCATCTCCCGGCCTAACCGCCGGGAGCGGATTGAAACTGGTGTGTGATCGTAACCACTGCAGTGGCGGAGTGCATCTCCCGGCCTAACCGCCGGGAGCGGATTGAAACCGAGATAACCAAAGCATCACACCGATCTTTTAATTCGCATCTCCCGGCCTAACCGCCGGGAGCGGATTGAAACAGGATAATACGCACATGAATAAAATAGCACGCGAGCATCTCCCGGCCTAACCGCCGGGAGCGGATTGAAACGTAGAGGGTCGGGGCAACGCACGTCGCTTTCTTTGCATCTCCCGGCCTAACCGCCGGGAGCGGATTGAAACGAGACAGTGCTCAGGAGCAGGCCGTGCATATCGAGTGCATCTCCCGGCCTAACCGCCGGGAGCGGATTGAAACCAGCCATAAATGGCGGATCAATTTTGACTGATTAGCATCTCCCGGCCTAACCGCCGGGAGCGGATTGAAACGTCCTTTGGCGCTCTTGTACCCTCTGGCGCTGGCAGCATCTCCCGGCCTAACCGCCGGGAGCGGATTGAAACATGCACTCAGCCTTTACCGCTATCTCTTCGATCTCGCATCTCCCGGCCTAACCGCCGGGAGCGGATTGAAACCGGTTGCCACCCCCGGAACCCCAGTTCCTATTGCCGCATCTCCCGGCCTAACCGCCGGGAGCGGATTGAAACAAACATCGCTTTGCGGTAGCCTTTGTAGACGCGGAGCATCTCCCGGCCTAACCGCCGGGAGCGGATTGAAACAACACAGGCAGGGGTGTGGCGTCTATGGTGCGCTGTGCATCTCCCGGCCTAACCGCCGGGAGCGGATTGAAACCTGAAAAAGCTGTTGCGCCTTGGGGTTTTTCTTCGCATCTCCCGGCCTAACCGCCGGGAGCGGATTGAAACCCACAAGTAGGCCCGAACAAAGCCCGTAATACTAGGCATCTCCCGGCCTAACCGCCGGGAGCGGATTGAAACATCCAGCGGCTGCCCCACGTCAAAGGCCATTTTGCGCATCTCCCGGCCTAACCGCCGGGAGCGGATTGAAACCTGTCACCCAGGGCTGTGCCGCAACCCGATTGGGCATCTCCCGGCCTAACCGCCGGGAGCGGATTGAAACAAAACAGCACTCATATCATCCACCTCCTGTTTTTGCATCTCCCGGCCTAACCGCCGGGAGCGGATTGAAACAGAGAAAGTCAGCGACGTGGCCCGTGCATCGCTGGCATCTCCCGGCCTAATCGCCGGGAGCGGATTGAAACAATTACTACGGTTTTTACATGCTGATCCCGTATAAAGGCATCTCCCGGCCTAACCGCCGGGAGCGGATTGAAGCCCTGTGGGATGCTTGGCGACGCGTCAGTTTACGCGGTATCTCTTGGCTTAAATTTCAAGACACTCCGTAGTTTGATGGCCTTATTCGCAGCACCCGACCTTGGATCAGTTATCATGAGTTGTGCTATTTATTAGCATCAATGTGAATGGTCTGCTTTTTTTGCCGGGTTTGGAAATAGGTTTAAATGTTACAAGATAAAAAAACAAGTGTTCTCTTTGTGTGTCTGGGCAATATTTGTCGCTCGCCGACTGCCCATGGGGTGTTTGAACAGATGGTGATTGAGCAAGGGCTGAACCAGCACATTCGTATTGACTCCGCCGGCACCGGCGACTGGCATCTGGGTAAACAGCCTGATTCGCGGACTATCAAAGCCGGGCAGCAGCGCGGTTATGACTTGCGCCACCTGCGAGCACGGCAGGTGACTGCAGTTGATTTTGATCGGTTTGATTATATTTTAGCGATGGATGGCCAGAACCTTTCGAATTTACAGTTGCTGCAGCCCGGTCACTTTACTGGCACTTTAAGCCTGTTTTTACCCTATGGGCAGGGCGCATTCGATGAAGTGCCCGACCCCTACTCGGGTGGTGCAGAAGGTTTTGAGCAAGTACTGGATATGGTCGAACAGGCGGCGCAAGGTCTGTTACAGCATTTGCGTGAAGACGTATTAAACGATGCCTCATCGAGTTAATGCTTTGAATATAAAAGCCAATGTTAGCCTGCTTGCACTCAATACTCTGGCATTGCCGGGCCGGGCGGAGTTTTTCTGTCGAGTCAGTACAAATGACGAATTAGCCGAAGGGCTGTCCTATGCGCGGGCTGAACAGCTGCCCGTGACAATATTGGGCGGCGGTAGCAATGTAGTGCTGGCCGGTGATATTGCCGGGCTGGTGGTGCAAATCGCGACCTGCGGTATTGAGCGTCGCCAGCAAAATGATGATAGCCAGCGCATTCACTGGACGGCGGCAGCTGGTGAAAACTGGCATCAGTTTGTGCAGCATACTTTGGCGGAAAAAAGTTACGGCCTTGAAAACCTGTCATTAATTCCGGGTTTGGTCGGCGCTGCGCCGATACAAAATATTGGTGCTTATGGGCTTGAGCTTAGTGATCGTTTTGTCAGCCTTGTTGCCCTGGAAATAGCGACGGGCAATGCCGTGAACTTTAGTAAAAGTGACTGCAAGTTCGGCTATCGCGACAGTGTTTTTAAACAAGGTGCGGCGGGGCAGTTTGTCGTCACGTCAGTGACAGTGGCTTTAAGCGAGCGAGCTAATGTTGATATTCGTTATCCAGCGCTGGCAGCGGCATTAGCCGGTGAGTCGCCCGAAGCACTTAATCCCCAACAGGTTAGTGCAGCGGTGTGTCGTATTCGTCAGCAAAAGCTGCCCGACCCCGCCGTGCAGCCCAACGCGGGTAGCTTCTTTAAAAACCCGGTGTTGAGTAACGAGCAATGGCAGCAATTGCAGGCGGAGTATCCGCAACTGCCCGGTTATCCTCAGCCCGATGGCACCATAAAACTACCGGCTGCCTGGCTTATTGACCAGGCCGGTTGGAAGGGGGCCGAAGGGCAGGGTTGTGGTGTGCACCGTGAGCATGCCCTGGTGCTGATTAATTCAGGTGCTTGCAGCGGACAGCAGTTGCTACAGCTGGCAGGGGATATTGTTGTGGATATTGAGCAACGCTTTGGTATTCTTCTGGTTATTGAGCCGCAGGTTTTTGGCTCGCCGGTATAGCGTTTGTTCGTCGAGTCATCGTGGGGTTCGTCAGGGCTGTGCAGTGTCGCTATTCCATGCGTGAGCACTAAAAGAAGAGGTTGAGGTAAGTGAGCGAAACATTACATAAAGTGATAGTGGTTGATGACCACGATCTCGTACGCATGGGTATTTGCGGCTTAATTGATGATATTGACTGCGTGGTCGTAGTTGGTGAATGTGCCAGTGGTGAAGAGGCTTTAGGCATGGTGCGCGAGCTGAGGCCCGATATCGTCTTTATGGATATTCGCATGCCCGGCATGGGTGGGCTTGAGGCGACTGACCGTTTATTGGCGGCCCAGCCTGACCTTAAAGTGATAGTGATTAGTGCGTTTAATGACGAGATTTACCCTATTAAGCTATTAAAAGCCGGTGCCGTGGGCTATATCACCAAAAATGCCGAGCACGATGAAATACGCCAGGCGGTGCATAAAGTGCTTGCCGGTGAGGTTTATGTAAGTTCAGCCATCGCCCAGCAATTGGTGATTAATGGTCTGGCCTCGGGGCAGGAGGCATCACCCTTCGCCCGCCTGTCGAAGCGCGAGCTGCAAATTGCGCAAATGATTTGCAGTGGCCACCGACCCAATAAAATTGCTGCGGTGCTTAACGTCAGTCCGAAGACCATTAATACCCATAAGTACCGGGTGTTTGAAAAGCTCAATGTACATAACGATGTTGAGCTGACGCTGGCTGCCGTAAAGCACGGACTGGTTGATCCGGATGAAATTATTTAAACGCGCCTGCTTATGTTGAGGCCTTTGCACGAGAGATGATTTCGTTTCCAGGTACCAAAAGTAGGCGCTTGAGGTAAGGCAAAAAGGCGCACAGTGACGACTGCATGGACGTAGGAGGTAGGGTAATGCAGGAGCAATTGCCGAGGGAGTTTACAGTTGTAAATGACCGATCGAGCAGAGTCTGCCCCGTGAGCGGAGCGAGTGCTTTGGGTACATTTTTAACGCAGCATGGGAGCGAAATAGCTCTTGTGCAAAGGTCTCATTTTATTTTATGTCTTTTGATGCTGCCGTCTTTCTTAAAAGCCTGACTTCCCGTCCCGGTGTTTATCAAATGCTGGGGGAGGAGGGCGTTGTCCTCTACGTCGGCAAAGCCAAGAACTTGCGCAAACGCGTCGGCAGTTATTTTCGCAAAAGCGGTCTCGCACCCAAAACCCACGCACTGGTTAAGCGTATCGTCAATGTCGAGGTCACGGTTACCGAGACCGAGCTTGAGGCTTTATTACTCGAACAAAACCTGATTAAAGAATACAAACCGCCCTACAATATTTTACTGCGCGACGATAAGTCCTACCCCTATATTTTCCTGTCGAGTAATGACGAATTCCCCCGGCTGTCTTTCCATCGCGGAGCCAAGCGGCGCAAGGGCACGTATTTCGGCCCCTTTCCGGGTGTGCAGGCGGTGCGCGATAGCATGAGCTTTTTACAGAAGACCTTTCGCGTACGCCAATGTCAGGACAGCTTCTTTAAAAATCGATCACGGCCCTGTCTGCAATATCAAATTAAACGCTGCAATGCGCCCTGTGTCGGCTTAATTGAAAAAGATGAATACCAGCGCGATGTGCGCCATACGCAAATGTTTCTCTCCGGCGAGAACCCCTCGTTGATGAAGGAGCTGGAACAGGCCATGGACAACGCCAGTGCCGAGCTCGCCTTTGAAGATGCCGCCACCTATCGCGACCAAATTACCGCCATGCGTCAGGTGCAGGCTCAGCAAGTGATTGAATCGGGCAATGGCAATATCGACGTACTCGGCTTTGCCATGGAGGGCAGCGATGCCTGCATGCATGTGCTCTATATTCGTCATGGTCGTATATTGGGTAGTCGTAGTTTTTACCCGCGCAGCCCGCTGGCCTTAACGGGCAGTGAGTTGCTCAGTGAGTTTATTCCGCAACACTATTTAAAGACGAATCTGGCCTCGGAAATTCCCAAAGAAATTGCCATTGGCGCGAGCCTGGATGAGAAAGCGGTCCTTGAGCAAGCCCTGCAAACGGCCGCCGGGCGCAAAGTGGTGATTAACGATGTCAGCCGAGGCAAGCGGCGCAAGTGGATAGAACTGGCGACACGCACCGCCGAACAAAACCTCACCAGTAAGCTCGCGGCGGCATCCAACATCTACCAACGCTATGTAAAACTGCAAAGCACGCTGGGGCTGGAAGCCTTGCCCGAGCGGCTGGAATGCTTTGATATTAGCCACAGCAGTGGTGAAGCCACCGTTGCCTCCTGCGTGGTGTTCAATCAGGAAGGGCCGCTGAAGTCTGACTACCGCCGCTTCAATATCGAAAACATTACCCCCGGCGATGACTATGCCGCAATGGAGCAAGCCCTGCGGCGGCGCTATAAACGCCTGCAGAACGGCGAAGGCAGCCTGCCCGATATTCTCTTTATTGACGGCGGTAAAGGCCAGCTGCGTATTGCCGAGGATGTGCTCAACGATCTCGGTGTGGTGGGCGTGACGCTGGTCGGCATCGCCAAGGGTTCAAGCCGCAAACCCGGCCTTGAAACCCTGCTGCTGACCACCGACAAGGGCGAGCGCGAAATACTGCCCGAACCCAGCGGCCTGCTACTGATTCAACAAATACGCGATGAAGCTCACCGTTTTGCCATCACTGGTCATCGTCAGCGGCGCGATAAAAAACGCCATACCTCGCGCCTTGAAGGCATTGCCGGTGTCGGCCCCAAACGGCGGCGCGAACTACTGCGTTTCTTCGGCGGCGTCGCGGCGGTAGAAAAAGCCAGTGTTGCCGATCTGATGCGCGTGCCTTCAATTAACCGAAAAGTGGCTGAAACTATTTACAGCACCCTTCACAACGGGTAACTTGCTAGCGACTTTATAAACACGGATTTTCATGCTCAATTTACCCAACATGCTCACCCTGTTACGGGTTGCACTGATCCCTCTGCTGGTAGTGATTTTTTACCTGCCCTGGCAATGGAGCTATATCGCCAGTGGCGCACTTTTTGGCATCGCTGCTCTCACCGACCTGCTCGATGGTTACCTGGCCCGAAAGCTGAATCAGGAGACACCCTTCGGTGCCTTTCTCGACCCGGTTGCCGACAAGCTCATTGTCGCCGTCGCGCTGATTATTCTTCTCGAGCGCAACCCCTCGTTGGCCTTCGCCATTCCCGTTATCGTCATTATTAGCCGCGAAATCGTCATCTCCGCCCTGCGCGAATGGATGGCCGAAATCGGCGACCGCACCAGCGTTGCCGTATCGAATATAGGCAAAATCAAAACCACCCTGCAAATGATCGCCATCATCGTTTTACTGGCCTTCAATCCCGACCAATATGTCTGGCTGGGCGGGCTAGGTTTCGTACTGCTCTATGCCGCCGCACTGTTAACACTGTGGTCAATGGTGGTCTATCTCAAAATTGCCGCGCCACAACTGCTCAAGGGTGCTGCGCCCGGGTCTGAAAAACAGGATTAACACAGCATCAACCCTGTTCATTGGCGGAATGCTCGGGTACAATTCCGCCTCTTTTGAGGCTGGGTGGCAGAGTGGTCATGCAGCGGACTGCAACTCCGTGTACGCCGGTTCGATTCCGACTCCAGCCTCCATTATTTTGTACAAAAAGTTGCCACAAGAAATTGTGATGAAAAGTGACTTAAGCCAATGCTTAACGTAAGTAAACGGCAGCAATAAGCTTGACCCAGCTACTGAATTGGGTTAGAACACTCCGCAGTACTGCCCGGATGGTGAAATTGGTAGACACACAAGACTTAAAATCTTGCGGCTTCACGGCCGTGCCGGTTCGATTCCGGCTCCGGGCACCAATAAAATCAATAATCTAAAGTACAAAAAGTAAATCTCCCCGTTTTTTCAATTCTTATGAGCTCAATTATCACCAGCTTCAGTTGCTTGTTTAATTGCTGTAATACGCTAACCGAGTCATAAAAACGTCTTCGGATACCAACGGCAGTTTCACTCAATATTGAGTACTGTGGCTACCACGCTCACTTATTTTGGTAATCATACGTGCCAATTTATATTTTCAGAGTAGTGAGAGTCATATCCTCGGAAAGAGTAATTGTTGAGAATATTGCTGGCTATATGTTCATATTAGTTAAAAGTACCGACTCAATTATTTGACGTGTCGATGCTATCGACATAAACTCATAATATGTCGATAAAACTAAAATTTATAAGCATATGAGCTGGAATCCCGAAAAGCCTTATAACGACCTTCCTCTGCTGCCCCCAGCCGTTGAGCTGGAAACCAAAGCTGTATTAAAGCGTTGCATCGGTGCCAGAGCGGCCCTTGCTGAGCTCAAGCAAGCGGCTGAACTTATTCCCAATCAGGCAATGCTGATTAACACCTTGCCGTTACTGGAAGCCAAAGACAGTTCTGAAATCGAGAATATCGTTACTACTACCGACAGGCTTTTCCAATTTGTGGGTGGTGACGATACTCATGCAGACCCTGCCACCAAAGAAGCATTGCGCTACCGCAGTGCTTTATATGAAGGTTGGCAGTCATTAGGGCAGCGCCCAATCAACACCAATATGGCAGAGTCTATCTGTAGTCAGATTAAAGGCGTGGATATGGCGGTGCGCAAAGTACCAGGTACTACGTTGGCCAACGGGAAAACCGGTGAGGTAATTTGCACGCCTCCGGTCGGTGAGAAAGTGTTGCGAGACCTGTTGAGTAACTGGGAAAGGTTTCTACATGAGCAGCCTGAATTAGACCCGCTTATCCGTATGGCAGTGATGCACTACCAATTTGAAGCCATTCATCCCTTTACCGATGGTAATGGCCGTACCGGTCGAATATTGAATATTCTTTATCTGGTTCAGGAAGAATTACTCAGCCTGCCAATCCTGTATTTAAGCCGTTATATCATCACCCATAAAAATGAGTATTACAGTGGTTTACTAGCAGTAACCCGTGAACAGGATTGGGAGTCCTGGTTGCTGTATATGCTTGACGCAGTTGAAAGCACAGCACAATGGACGACTCAAAAAATTATCGCTGTGCGCAATCTTGCAAATCATACGGCAGAGTATGTCCGCAAAGAACTCCCCAAAATATATAGCCGCGAATTGATCGATACCCTCTTTGAGCAGCCCTATTGCCGCATAACGAATCTGGTAGAGACCAATATTGCCAAGCGGCAGACGGCCTCTGAGTATTTAAAGAAGTTGGTCGGTATTGGAGTGTTGCTTGAGCAGCGTGAGGGTAGGGAGAGGTTGTTTATCAATCCTAAATTAATGGAATTGATTGTGAAGGATAATAATGTGTTTGAATTGTATTAGTGAGCGTAGTAGTAAAGGGTGGTTTGTCCCGCAATTACACCCGAATGATTTTTAATTATCCATCAATTTGCATGGTCAACATCAAATTTTCCATTTCGGAAACCGCTTATAATATTAGCTGTTTTCTGTAATATATCTTCATCTGATATTCAACGCTTCCTTGTTTGTTATTTAACAAGTTTTAGTCCGGGTGATCGTGGTGGGGTAGGGGTGAAATCTGTTTTACTGGAGTTCACAACACCGAGATGAAAAACTAAATTAGTGACTTCTTCGATGGGAAGCATTAGTTCATTCGCAATATCTTTGAGTGAAATTCCATCAGAAGATAGTGATTGAATATACATGTCGATCAACAGTGTTTTTTCTCGTTCTATACCATTAATTTCAGTTTTTCTAAGTCCCATTTTACTCGCTTCAATAATCAGATTTCGATGATGCCACTCCGTAATGGCACCGACTGTGCGGAGTTGCATGATGACTGCCATTGCAGAAGTTTTCCCACTGCCTCTTAGTGCTATTGCGTCATGAGCTGTTAAAAATTTAGAGGTGCATGCTAGAACGGGACGTCTTGGCTATCTGTGTATCGATGTAGGATGCACAGTACCTAGTCAGGTCACCCATAACAAATTCTTCTACCCGATAGTCCGCGCGATCCGGGTTTCTCATGGTGTGAATGCGAGCCATTGGGGAGGAGGGCTATATGTTTTACGCCGCAATGAGAGGCTTTACATGGAGCTTGTCACGATGGGCTTCAGCCCGCCAAAGATCGTATTGCGATTGCTGGTTCAACCAGCTTTCTGACGATGTATTAAATGCTATGGAAAGTCTTACAGCCATTTCTGGGCTTATGCCAGCTTTATCATTTATTATGCTGGATAATGTTTTCCTGCTAACACCTAAAGCCTCTGCTGCTGCAGTGACACTTAACTCTAGAGGCTCTAAACAAAGCTCTTTAATAATTTCACCTGGATGTGGTGGGTTGTGCATTAGCATAATTTCACCTCAGTGATAATCTTCGTAATTGATGATTTCTGCATGCTCTCCATTAAAGCGAAAAGTGACTCTCCAATTACCGCTAACACGAACAGACCGTATATCAGATCTATTGCCAGTTAGCGGGTGCAAAAATAATCCTGGTAAATTCATATCATTTGGAGAAGTAGAGGCATTAAGACGGCCTAAAATAAGCTTAAGTCGCTTTGAGTGCTTTACTTGAATGCCAGAGGTTTTCCCCAATTTGAAGAGTTTTTCAAGGCCCTTATGTTTAAACGATAGAGTCATGAAAAAAGTGTAACCCGATACGCCTCGGGTATCAGTTAATTTTCACATATGACAGCTTATTCAACGGAACCCTCTCGACTATCACAATAGCTTTGCGGTAAGCGGAAGGTCACTTCACTTTATTATTCAAGAGGTTAACTGAGCTTACAATCCACCTGGGAAAAGGATAATAAGAGCGCTTCTCCTGATGTCGGTAAATTAACGCAACCCAGACCTAGCTTCCGTTGATCCTTCTTGTCGGCCTGCCTGGGCTTCATCGTGACTGTAAGCTGCAGTGTTGCACTCCAGTGTTCAAGCTCCTTCAAAAAAGTGCCGGCCGTGAATAACCCTATTGTATAAAAGAACGATTAACGGGGGTGCAAATGAGTGTGTCTTGCGGAGTTGTTTGAGGTGGTGCTCAGGAGAGGGTTCGGGCAGTGCTCGAACGCCAGGCCGTCTTTACAAAAAAGCGCTGGCCGTGAATAGTCCTCTTCTATAAAAGAACGATTAGCTTTGATACGGTTGACTTTCTTACGGAGTTGTTTGAAATGGTGCCCAGGAGAGGACTTGAACCTCCACGACCTTGCGATCACTAGCACCTGAAGCTAGAAATATAGGCGTTATGTAGCTGTATATTAAGGTGTGTTATTTGATGTTATGGGCCTGTTTTTGCGTAACTCTATGATTTTACGTGTATATTCTTAGGTACATTGAGGGACATTATCGTGGGCCAACTTAGAGCTAAAAGGCTATTTCCTGCCAGGTATGTCACAAATGTGGTCGCAATTGATCAGCTGTTTTAAGGCTTCATAGCCATTTAGATTGAGCGACCATTTCGAGAAATTTATTAATGCAGAGATAGAGGCTGGGCGTCATGACCATGCCAGTTAAACTGTACGTGCCGGTTTGCGTTTACTGGAGCAAGAAGAAACAAAGCTCAATCTACTGCATCAAGCTCTGGGTGAAAGTCAGCTAAATAGATAGGGATGAAGGAGTGGATGGCTAGGACTCTGTGGATAAGCCGCCCCACGATTTCACGCTGAATACTGAACTACAATTTCATGGCTCGTTGGCACTGTTTACTTACGAGCTGCTCGATGCGTTGTAAGGCCGGATACTCCCCGTATTGAGATTCAAATGCCGTTTTAACTGCGCCAAGATGGTCTAATAATTGAGTTGCGAGTGCTTGTACCTGATTGAGTAGAAACGGTGCTCGCAGGTCGCACTGTGAGGCAAGCGCTTGCCAGTGCTTTCGAGTGATCATGCTAGGGTTTCTCTCGTCACCGACGGCAAAGGCGAGGTGTTCGTCGATACGTTTTATGGCACGGGTGCAGACCAGATCATAAAAAGGCGTTAAGCGGATATCCCCATTGGCCAAATAAAGCAGCGATAAATTTTTACCATGCCCATCGGAATTACCGGCGAGGACATTAAATATCTGCCAATGCAATAAATGCTGCAGGTCGTTAGCCGGGTCGCTGGATACATCCCGAATTAACTGGTAGCACTGGGCAAATGTTGGGCCGCCGTGCTCCTGGTATTTTTGTTCGTAGCCGTAGCCCAGTGCCTGGCAAAAATCCTCCTGGTGCAGGCGTTGCACCTCACCCTTGTCATCCTGAATTCGATCGTAGCGTTCAATCAGTGCGTAATGGGTTTTATCGATAGAACGCAGCTCTATATTTACGACAGGTAAACCGACGGCTTTGGCGAGTTGTGTGGTAAAGGTTTCATAGGCTGGGAGATGGCGATAATCCGATAGTTCAAATTTTAAGATATGGCTGGAGGGGGACTCTTGTTGGGGTAACAGGTAGCGCCCCGCCTGTACGAGAATGGGGCATTTATCTTGAGCGCCTGCTAACGAGAGACGGGGTTGTTCGTGTTTGGGCCAGGTATATAACTGGCCGCGACGAGCGACCAGGTTGAGTAGTTCTTTGTCGCCGATTGGGTGGTAGCTATAGTGACTTAGTGGTTGCTCTCCCTCTGGCAAGATCGACAAAGCACCAGCGCACTCGCCACCAATAGCGCGCAAGAGATTGAAGTCGGTATTCGGTATTTTTAGATCACGAACAATCTTCTCTCTGGCACCCGCTTCTGGCAATAAATTGGCAAAGAAGCGGTGGGCTATCCCGCCTTCAGGCGTGAAATTGTTTTCTTTTAGCTCCAGCGTGTGGGAGATTGCAAAGCCACCCTTTGCAATCCATTGCTCGTCATAACGAAAGCCCATAGCCCCCACGGGGTTGCACCAGAGGCGTCCTACCCTGTGCTGATTGTTCCACACGATAAGTGAATTGGGATCAGTCATTGATCGGGCCTTGTTCTAGAGAAAGTGGTGGCGGATTCGCGCCACTTCGCGGCTGGATGATCACCTCGAGCCCGAGGGTTCGCAGCGCTTTTAATACTTTGCCTATTTCCGCTGTCTCTTTGCCTCGCTCAAACTCGGAAAGAAAGCGGGGACTTAAGTTACCTAAGCCAGAAACAGTTTCCAGTGTTAATTTTCGGCTTTTCCGATGGTCGCGAGCGAGTTGACCAAGCTCATCAGTCGAGCGTACGAGGCCATAGTGAGGGTTCTGTTGTTTCATTGTCCGACCGTTAGTTAAAAGTATCGTGCGGGATAATATAGCGGGGAATGTAGGGGATAACAATAAAAAGTTACTGTGCGTGATTATTTCTGTTGTGAGTTCTTGCTTTAAGTATAAACCATCACGCACGATACTAATTTAGGGTGAGAGGCTGGTATAAGATGAATTACGCAGCTTGGACTACCTGTTGTGTCCCTGGTATGTGATCGCAAATAGTTTGTGATGGTCAAGTAAATCTGGCCACAGTTTAGTAGTCAGCCCAGTACAGCTACTCAGTTGTTTTTGGACTTAGGCTACGGTTATGTCGATGAGGCCGAGTTTGGATAACCATCAAAATAGGCTAACCCTCTTCCGGGGCAGGGACATAGATCAAGTCAGATTTTCCGAACTATAGCGTTTCAGATCGCCTCGATGACCTGGCATTAATGCTAGCTGTTGACCCTGGGGTTGTCGATCTAAACTGAATTCAGTACCGGAATATAACCCTCTGAATAGTCCTGGTTTTGTGAGTCAAGCGAGGGAAAAGCTATCTCGACACAATTAGTCTTGTAAATGCGGGTACAGAACATAGTTTTTCTTTAATCTCTGCATAGCAATTTTGTCGCATCTAAACCACTTGTTTGGAGAGGTCGTGGTCGATGGAATTATATTGCCGGGATAACCAGCCTAATCGATTAGGGCAATTCCAGTGGGCTTATCCATTGGTAGCGTTGATCTTTATCTATGCCCTTTGGATGCCACGTGATACCCAAGGGTTTGTTAAGCATTTGATGTTTACTGACAGTTAAATCTGCTCGATATAAATTAGAGATTTTAAATGTATAAAAATAGCCACGATGAAATAATTTATTCAGCTTCAGATTTAGTTCTGCAGATGACGTCACCCTTCGCTTCCTGGATGACTCGTCTGCAATTAGATAACCCCGACAAACTCGAAGGCATTGAAAAAGACCAGGATGAGTTAATGGGGCTGCTCGCCACAAAGGGTAACGAGCATGAAGCCCGCTTCCTACAAATTCTTAAAATTAAGTATGGAGCAGAGAATGTTACAGAAATAACTAGTGCCAGAAAAAATGCTGTAGAGGCAACCAAAAACGCAATGAAATTGGGGGCCAAAGTAATTTTCCAGGCCTACCTGGAGCGAGACGATTTTGCTGGTTACGCTGATTTTTTGGTTCGCAGGGAGGGTTCGTCCGACCTGGGGAATTACTATTATGAAGCATGGGATACGAAGCTTGCCAAATCCACCAAACCCTACTTTATGGTCCAGCTCTGTTGTTACAGCTGGATGCTAGAGCAGGTACAAGGTCGACTACCCGAAGAAATTGCTGTGGTTCTAGGAGACAACACCGAAGAGCGTTTTCCTATCGTTGCTTACTACAGCTATTTCCAGAATCTTAAAACCCAGTTCTTAACCGCGCAGAAAGAGTTTACTGGCGAAGAAGACAGCATGCCCGATCCTGCCCTAATGAGTAGCTATGGCGCCTGGGGTAGCTATGCAAGTCAACTAATGGAGGCATCCGATAGCCTTGCATTGGTTGCAGGCATCCGCAAAAAACAGATTCAGCGGTTAAGAGAGGCTGGGGTAAATAGCTTAACTGAACTAGCAACCACGGAGCTGGTAAAAGTAAAAGGAATTGCTGCCAGCACCTATAACAAAATTAAAGCGCAGGCCGAAATTCAACTTAGTTCACGGGGTCAGGACAAACCCGCGTTTAAAGTGATTGAAGATGATAATGGCAAAGGGCTGTCGGCCCTCCCTGCAGCATCAAGATCCGACATTTTCTTCGATATAGAAGGATCGCCACTACAAGATGGTGGCTTAGAGTACCTGTGGGGTGTTAGCTATCATGACCAGCAAGCTGCGCAGGGTACTGACTATGCCTATAAAGACTGGTGGGCACATGACCAAAAGCAGGAACGCAGAGCCTTCGAAGGCTTTATCGACTGGACTTATACTCGCTGGCAGGCAGCCAGTGATCTACACGTTTATCACTACGCCAGTTACGAAATAACTGCGATCCTCAAGTTGTCCAACCGCTATCAAACCAGGTCAGCTGAGGTAGATGAAATGCTCTCGGCGGGTGTGTTTGTTGATCTCTACAAAGTGGTGAAAAATGGCCTGCTAATTGGCGAACCCAAATACTCGATTAAAAATGTAGAACACCTCTATCGAGACAAACGCACCACCGATGTGGCTGGTGGCGGAGATTCCATCGTCTTTTACGAAAACTGGCGTGAAAGTGGTGGGCACAACCAGTGGGCTAATAATGGTTACGACCACTGGTTAAATGCCCCGGATCAGTTTGACTGGGCAGAATGGTCAACACTTAAGGAGATACGGGACTACAACATTGATGATTGCGAATCGACACTTGAGCTGGCTGGGTGGCTACGTGAGCAGCAACAAAACTCAGGCATTAAATTCAGCCCGATAGAACCAATTATTATAGAGAAAGAGGTCACTGATAAAGGGGGCAAAAACAAAGAAAAGCGGGATGCTTTAATCGCCCGGCAAATTGCTTTAGTTGCCCAGTTTGAGAACAACCCAAACCATAAAGCCGACCCTACCGCCCAGTTACTTGCATCATTGCTGCAGTTTCATGAAAGAGAGCGCAAACCAGGGAGCTGGGCATATTACGAACGACAGTCGAAATTGTCGGAAGAACTAATTGACGATGACATGGTGATTTTTAATATAACCGTCACCACGAAAACCTTAGTAGGAGAGAAAATACACTGCATCGCTAATTACGACCAAAACCAGCCGATTAGAACCGACAAGGTTAAAACAGCGCTAGTGCAGGGGAGTAATGTCACAGCAAACAACGTCACTTTTTTAGAACCCGGTAAACAAGGTGGACTTGTCAGCTTTACCATAGCGTCCGATGAGGAACCGGTGTTGCAACAGGCGCAACTCAACCTGCTCGGCAATGAGACATATATCGACACCCAGGGTCTGGAAAACAGACTCTGTGAAATAACAGAAGCCTACTTTAATTCTGGCCTGCTGAATGATGTCACCAGGGCGATACTTGAACGGGCGGCACCTGGCTTTACAAGTGCCGAACCCCCATTGCCCGTTTCACGTCAGCACTACCCAGAGGACAGTGATTACATCAATGCCATCACCCGAACAGTTCAGACACTAAACAGTAGCTGCCTCTGTATTCAAGGGCCACCCGGTTCAGGTAAGACCTACACTGCGGAAAAAGTAATCACAGCCCTCGTAAACGGTGGCAAACGCGTTGGCATCATGTCCAACAGCCACGCTGCCATCATGAATCTGCTTAAAAAATTGCCTGAAGTACTACTTGAAACACGACATGACGCCAGGTTGGTGAAAGTCGGATATAGCCCATCAAAAAGCAACACAGCATTTCACGAGCTCTACCCCAAAGAAAACTATCCGAATCTGGATTACCGACCAAATATGAAATTTACGAAAAATGCACCTTACGAAGACTACGATGTTATTGGTGCAACGGTTTATGGGTTCGCAAATGAGCTAGCTCACGAACATCCCGTCGATTACCTATTCGTCGATGAAGCTAGTCAGGTTGCCCTTGCTAACCTGATTGTCGTGTCAGGTGCGGCTAAAAATATCGTGCTGATGGGTGACCAAATGCAGTTGGAGCAGCCTATTCAGGGCGCGCATCCCAGCCCGGCAGATTCATCAGCGTTAGAATTCATGCTGAAAGGCCACAAGGTGATCCCGGCGGAGTATGGGGTATTTCTGGAGCGCACTTACCGAATGCATCCCGCTGTCTGTCGACCCCTGTCAACGGCCATCTACGACGGAAAACTAATAACCGATGGAGACAATGCTAAGCAATCCATCAACTTGCCAAGCCCAAAATTGATTACCCAGAAAAGTGGCGTACTACCAATAGCAGCAATCCATGAGGGCAATCGCCAGAGCAGCGACGAAGAAGTGGAAGTGATAGAGGGGTTAATAGCGGAATTGAAAACCGGCACCTACACCGATAAGACCGGCACAACTAGCCCCATTACAGAGCAGGATATTCTTATTGTTGCCCCTTTTAACATGCAGGTAAATTTGCTCAAGAAAGCGCTTGGTGATGACATTAAGATCGGTACCATCGACAAATTTCAGGGGCAGGAGGCCCCGGTAGTCATTATATCAATGGCCGTTAGTGATGTTACTGAATCGAGCCGTGGGCTAGATTTCGTATTTGATATGAACAGGCTAAATGTCGCCGTATCTCGAGCTAAAGCCCTTGCCATAGTTGTCGCTAACGAGGGATTAGATCAGTGTCAGGTGAACAGCGTGGCACAAATGGAGAAAGCGGGGTTTTTTACGTACTTGACGCGTGGAAACTGAGTTAATCGAGTTTCAGGCTAACGTGTGAACAGAATATATTTCGATAATGTTAATCTCAATGGAGTTACAAATGAGCGAAATAACTTTTTTATATCCAGAGAAAACCGTCAATTTAGAGGCTTTCATCGCCGCATGGATCGGGTATTGCCAGCACCAGTTTTCCTGCGCAGGACATGACTGGGTAGAATTCGAAATGCCAATACTTGGAAGCAATGCGACCTTAACTGACATTGATCCCGGTTTAGATCGTCTTGCAAGAATTCTAGGCGGCAATCGAGATACCCGACAAATATCAAATGAATTCTTTGAGATAAACAACGAGTTTATAGAAAGGAGTGACAGCGGGATAAACCCTAAAACAGGCAGACAAGTAAATGCTGCTAAATTAACCCCATCAGCAATCGCCTGCTGGAACAACTTTTCTGGGAACCCGCGAAACCATGACTGATATGATAGTGCTTAACTCAATCCCCGATGACGTAATTAAAAAGGTAGTGGCGCGATTACATCCCTATCGTAACAGTTTGCATGAACTCTATAGGTGGCCGCTGAGAGGAGCTTTGAAGACTGAGATAATTAACGCTCGGTTCAATACTTGGACGCCGGATTGGGTGAGAAGTTTAAGAGGCCAGGAGCATAAAAGTATATATAAACAATCAATAGCATTAAGAGATTATTTATACGAGGAATTGAACGGAGAAATGAGCTATGAACGGCGGACTAAACATGCTGCCTGGATAGTTGGAGATTGGGGGGGGATTTCTATAAAAAAAGATGGAAAATCTGAAACTGATCTATTTGATATTATTACTAGTGTGGAAGAAGACGGCTTTCAGTTTAAGCGTGTGGCTAGCTGGTCAAAATATTTTGCATTTAAGTCGCCACAAGAATATGCCATTTATGATGAGAGAGTTATTTATTCATTGAATTGGTTGCTTTTTACAGCGGATTCTGGTTGCAACTATTATCTTCCGAGTCCAGGCGGAAGGAATACTGTCATGAATCTATTCGATTATAGTTTATTGATTTTTATCAGGCATGGCGATCTTGGTTATAAATACTTGACTGATGCTCTAAAGCAGGATGTAGAATTAAGAAAGAACTCAAGAAGCAAGTCATCACTTTTGAAAAAACTTAAAAATAAAATTTATGTTAAAAATAATAAATCATATTCAGCCTATCTTGAAATAATGAATGCGGTCGCCGATGCCTTATATGATAAAGATGATAGTAAAAGGCTGTTAAAAACAGAAATGATTTTATTTTCTATCGCCGATAAAGATATCCCTCTTGAAGTCCTGTCTGAGTATAAAAATATCGGCGTTTAATAGCCTATCAACCTGACAGGTAGTTGAGAATCTCGCATGCATACCCGATTGGTCATTGAACCCTGCAAGGGCATGATATTCCTAGAATCGACACCAGCAAATAGCCTTAACAGCAGAGCAGTTTTGAATATGTGAAGGATTTGGAGCGCCATCACTCAACAATTTACACATGGCGCGCCGTCTCTAGCTGGGCTACCGAGTTAATTTTGTCATGACTCAAAAGGCGGCTTTAAAGGGCTGGCTATCAAACCCGCGATTTCCGACATTAGATGACGGATAGGCGGGTCATCATGCACTCCTCGAAACATTACTAGGAGTTTTTGATGACAACCAACAACCAGGGAATAAAGTCTTTCACCAAGGATCAAAATTTGATCAATGTGTTTATTTCTCACCTTACAGGCATGGGGTTTAATTCAAGTATAGAAGGGTTAAAAGAAGATAACGGTGTTAGAAGAGGTTATGGGGTGACAGTCTGGATTGAGTCCATTGATAAAAGTATTCGGTTATTACTCAGTCATGGAAGGAGTGAGAGTATTTCATTATCAGATAAGTTCAAGATGGATGAAGGTGATATCTGTCTAGTGATAAGTCCGAGTGATAAAAATAATTTGGGGTATATATCGTCGGGGATATGTAAAGAGGGGTTCGAAAATATTATTGATAAAAGTGGCGGAAAGGGTTGGACAAGAAGGTTACCGGTCACGGAATTAGGGTTCGTAAACCTCAAAAAATGGTTGGTTCATGACGATAGTCCAGTACCAATGGTTTGATCAACACTCTTCTTTGCGGTGATATCGCTCATATAGGGTTTTTGAAACCCCTGCAAAATAGGTCCGTAGCGCTTGCGGAGATAGAACTTCGACATCATCGGCAAAATCACGTAAATCGGTTATTAATTCGCGGTTGTTTTTGACGGTGGCGGTTATCAACACTCGACCATCATCTTGTGTCCGGTATGTTTGGTCATTACTAAATGGCCGCTCCATCACATAATTTGCAGTACCTTTCCGGAATAGCAGTTCGATTTCGAACTCAGCGCCAAGCTGAGAGAGTTCGGGGGTAAAGGTGTTTTTGGAGAACCCTGGGCTGTGGCAATGCTTGGCGAGGTCAAATCCGTCAGGTGCTGTGACTTTTTCATCACGAATATTGACGACTTTAAAGCGATGCAGTAGCCACTCTTCAACGTTGGCAGAGCCTTGCTTACTTTCTTCTAGTGCTCGGGTATGCACCAGGTAAAAGCTATCAAAGCGGCATATTAGCCCGAGTGGATTAAGAATATATTGGGCATTACGTTGCTTCTCACCGCTCCCGGAAGTGTAGTTAGCGGAGACCTTCTTCTCGGTAAGAATGGCTGTAAAGAGCGTGCTAAGTATCTCTGAGTCGACGGTTGCGGGAAGGCGACTCTGGCCTCGCGGGAATATAGCTAGTTTTTGAGGGATTTTCCTGGAATTAGAACCAATCTGGCCCAGTGCCTGCCTGGCACGCTTAAGATCTCTTGAAATATCATCCAGATAGCTGGCGGGCAAAATGGGTTTGAGCAACTCTGAGGCTAACTGCAGGGTTAAGGCGTTTTGGGCAGGAATATCACCAAACTGTGGTGGTCCCTCCGCTTTACTCCAGGCCCACTCTTTAGGCGGCCTTCCAGCGACTTCCGGTTTATTGCGGCATAGCAGTTTGGTCTGAAAATGGTCTGCATAATAGTTAAGTATTCTCTGCACGGTCCTATCCGTAACACTATCCCCCCTGGATATAAGAAACTCACAAATCTGCTGTGTCGTCTTAAACCTGGGAGCGACCTCAAGAACCTCTAGAACGAGGAAATAGCGGTCGAGCGTGGCATTACCCTGAGGAGCCCGCAGTTCTTGTTCGCTCTGCGGAGTATTTAAAGTGTCTTTCGATCCTGAAGAACGGTCAATCTGAGTTTTAGCCACAAGAAGTTCCCGTCTTAAGGGCCCCGTAATTAATTGTTTGACGACATGTGGTGTCGGTTCTTTGACGCAATATAACACCTGACTTTGCTGACATAAGGGTTACTAAATGACGACTGATAAGTTCAAACCGCTCAACGCCAATTATACCCCAGAGCAGCCCTCCACAGAGGTGTTGCATAAATCACAAATAATGATCTGGATTTTAAGGATATTCCTGGATTTAAACTGCTATAGACAAGTTGGAAGGGGGTTTCGTCCCGATGCTCAACTTTACGTGGGCTACCTGGGAATACAGCGTGATTCAGGGGAAAGCGATGAAGATATTTTCGTACCGATTCGATTGGCATCTAAACTAAGGGAGCTGGAATCAAGTGTAGCCGAAATAAAAGGTGTCTTTTCTGAGAACATAAAAAATTTGGGATCGGCCTTCTCTTTGTCAAGAGTTGAAGAAGAGCTTTTGGAATTTCTACTGTTAAGAAGTAAGTGTGAAGAATTAGATGAAGCGCTAGATCTACTGGGAGAACGGCTAACGCGAGGAGATATTATTGAAGCGTTAGCGGTGATTCTCAATCGACCAAAGGCCGCCCTTACACAAGCGGTCGACCCTGATTCAATGTTGTTCAAATCAGGGCTTATTAGAATGACATCATCGGCAGATAGTTTAGGTAATAAGCTCAAGCCATATTATCGCTTGGGTGATTGCCTGTCTGTACCGCATCAAGATAAACACAGGTTTATTGAACAGTTTGTGAAACAAGCAAAACCACCGTTGCTCAGCCCGGAAAACTTTAATGACTATCGAGGGGAATACGACTTAATTAAGAGTTATCTGAAGAGTGTCGTCAAGGCGCGAACGGTTGGGTCTAACATCCTCATTTATGGCCTGCCAGGCATAGGGAAAACTCAATTAGTACACACGCTTTGCCGCGATATTGGTGTGGATCTTTTTGAAGTAGAGTCTGTAGATTCTGATAACGAGGCTCTGGTAGGATCATCCAGGTTATCAGCTTTTTTGTTAAGTCAGCAGCTATTGGAAAAGAGAAAATCTACAGTTCTACTCTTTGATGAAATGGAGGATGTTTTCCCCCGCTCAGATAATATCTGGGGTAGAGAATCACGTGCTAGTAATTCAAAAAAAGGTTGGTTTAATCAGCAACTTGAGACAAATATAGTCCCCGTATTTTGGTCGGCTAACCATGTTGATCACATCAATCCTGCTTATATACGCCGATTCGACATAGTGATAAACCTTCGTTCAATGTCAGCTGGGGCGAGACGAAAGCTTATTGAAATGGCCTGCCAGAAAAATGGGCTGAGAAAGGGTGACTGGGTTGGTGCTGCATCTGAAAACAGACATCTTAGCCCCGCGTTAATCAGCAAGGTCACACAGGTGATGGCTCAGGTTAATGTAGAGGGTGATGACGAAGAGCGGGTTTTATTTGAAAACCTGGCGAACGGCGCACTAAGCGCAATGGGTCACCCTGTTCTGAATCTTCCAAAAAACAATAACACCCTGGCATTGCCCTATAGCATTGATCTCATCAATACCAATGTTGAGATGGGATCGTTAATCAAGGGACTGAAAAGAAGGGGCGAGGGAAGATTGTTATGTTACGGAGCCCCCGGTACGGGGAAAACAGCTTTTGCCTTACATTTGGCTGACGCACTCAATAAGCCATTGTGTCAATTCCGTGCATCAGACATATTGGGGAAATACGTCGGTATGACAGAGAGAAACTTAGCCAACGCCTTTAAGAAGAGTAAAGATGAGGGGGCTATTATGCTACTGGACGAAGTAGATAGTCTGCTTCGATCAAGAGTCAGTGCGAGTCACTCCTGGGAAGTCACACAAGTGAATGAGCTATTAGTTCAGATGGAAGAGTTTGATGGTGTCCTTCTAGCCTGTACCAATCATCGTAATATGCTGGATGGTGCTGCAGCGCGACGTTTCGATCTTAAGATTGAATTTAACTATCTTGAACCTGAAAAGGCCTGGGGGTTTTTTCAATCTATCTTTAAAAAATATAAGCTGGCCTTTGGCCGCAACAAGGCAAGTGTTGAAGAGCGAATGCTGAAATTTAATTACTTAACGCCTGGCGACTTCAAAACCGTTGTCAGGAGGTTATCTCTAACCGACGATGGTATTACTGCGCTGGGGTTGGTAGATGGTTTGGAGGATGAGGTGCAGGGTCGAGTGTTGAGTGAAAAAAGAGGGGTCGGGTTTACAGCATCGTTTTGAGTGCGTGATATTTCATTATTAGGAGCCTGTAAATAATTCTGTGTAACTGTCCTAGTTAAATGTAATCCGTTAGTCGGTCTTCAAACTCAATCATAAAACGATTCAAGGCTGGCTTGAAGGCCTGCTGGGCATGTAGAAGAGTGTGCTTGCTTATACGGATTAATCTGTCAGAAAAATATATTCGCAACCTATTAATCTATAGTTACGACAAATGGGTAGTTATATCAAATCGATACTAAGGCACCTTTCGAGCAAGAAGAAAATGCCATCAAGGCTCATGGGCGGACAACAAGGCAAGAAGGATGAGTAAGCACTCAACAGGCCAACCACCGAGCGTCACGGCCTCAGCCCTTTCTAAAATGGCCTTCTGTGAAGCCAGTGTCATTAAGTCTGCCAAGCTCACCCCTTTAGACCAGGCAAGGATTGATCGTGGCAACCAGGAGCATGCCCGATTTGAAAGAGCCGTGAGGAAAATGGCCCCCGCAAACCGTTGGGGCTAACAATGCCCCTTGCGAAGTCCGTGAAGCGCTTCTGAGCGTCACCCCCCCTCACGGACGAGGACAGCCCTACTGACGACCTTCAGAATGCTTCCGAGAGCTCTCCTGCCCTAATCAGGCCGCTTTTGGCTTGCTCATTAGTGGTCTGCTTCATCATCTACTATGTGGCGAGCACGTAGCTTGCTGTTTGTTACTCTAGAAACCCAGACCCAGGTACTACTCATAACCAGGTGATAAGTAATGGCTCGTCGACCTGACGGGCCTGGGTTCATTTACCATCCCTTGCCTCACAAAAATTCACCGTTTCTCTTCTTGCCTCACAAAAATTGCTCATTTACAGTCTTAACGCCTCACAGAAATCTTCAGTTAAAACAGCATGTTAAGCCAATGCCTGTACCCGAGTAACCCAATCTTGAATCTAAAGAGCCCGTAAACACACCCTTTTTGGTACTTAAATATAGGATGGTGGCCGCGCCCTGGACTGATAAGCTATATAGAGGAATAACTCTAAACTCATTTCCCTGCCACCATCCTCACAAAAAATCTTTAGTTAAAACAGCAACTTAACAACAAACCCCCTGAAAAAGCTCCATTAATCTACCGGTTCATATCCTTAGATATAAACCAACCAAGACAACAAATACTATATGAAACAATAGGTTATAGAATTTACGGGAGATTAACGATGGAAATGAACCGTTAACGATGGAAATGAACAGTTTGTCGTGGCAACCAGGAGCATGCCCGGTTTGAAGGTGCTGTTAGGAATATGAATTATCCCCTTTTCGGTGGTAAATATAGAGCAGGCCCCACTTCATCTCCTGATAGAATTGCGCGCCGATAATCGGCGATTACTTTTACTCTTCCTTACAACGACCGGGATCGCACAAAAACCCGGCCTTACAACTGCTTTGCAATTACTTCTTCAGCCCCTTTCAACGACCCCAGTCACTCCCTTCGCCCCAAACTTGCTAAATTGTCCGTTAAAACTGCCTGGCCTAGATATTCGCTTTAAAACATATAACCTATAAAAACCAACCTAATATCAATCAGTTACTTATGTCTTTATGGTGGGCGAGGTTTTCATCTGCGGACACACAACCAGGCATCCAATGAAATTAGTGGAGTAAACGCCGAATTAACGGAGTAATCGTCAAATTAACGGAGTAAATACCATTTTGCTCTCTATAACCTGATGATTTTAAAGAGAATCTTCTGTCTATACTAAGTTGTAGTAATTATATTAAGTTTTATCAGCATTGTAATAAGAATAGAGCTCTACACCTATAGCAGATGATAAACCAGAAGATAGTCATCACCCCAAACACCCCAAACACCCCAAACACCCCAAACACCCCAGAAATACAAAATTCTTGCCTTACAAAAACACGAAGAGTACAAAAATCTACCTTACAACTGCTCTTCATTTACCTCTTCAGTGCCTTTCAACACCCTCAATCACATAATTCTCATCAAAATCGCTGGGTTTTCCCGTTAAAACTGCCTGGGCAAAATAATAGCTTTAAAGCAGCGAAAAGAAGGAAGATAGATAAACTCGCCTAATATCAGCCAGTTACCGAGGTATCCATGGCAGCTTGAGTTTTTCATCCGTAGCCATAAACGTCGAATTAGCGGAGTAAATGCCGTTTTTAGTGCCGTAACCTGCTGATTATAAAAGGAAATATCATCCTATATTAAGTTATAGTAATTTTATTAAGTTTTATTGCATTGTAATAAGGATACAGATCTACACCTATAGCAGATGATAAACCAGAAGATAGTCATCCCCCCAAACACCCCCAGAAATACAAAATGTTTGCCTTACAAAAACACGAAATGTACAAAAACATCGCCTTACAAAAAAACGAAGAGTACAAAAAACCTGCCTTACAACTTCTCTGCATTGCTCATTCAACGCATTTCTGCACCCCAAATCTCGTATATCTCGGCCAAATCACGGGGTTTCCCGCTAATATCAAGTCGAATTAGTGGAATAAACGCCAAATTAGTAGAATATTTAAAGAATTAGTAGAATATTTAACGGATTAGTAAAGTATTTGAAGAATTAGTAGAGTAAACGCCGATTTAGTGGGGTAACTTGCTGATTTAAAAAGGAAATATCAGCATTATAATAACAATACCGCGGCAAATCCATAGTTGATGACAAACCTGGAGAGCTGTGGCACCAGGGCCTCTTCGGGCTCCAAGCCAAGCGATTGCAGCGCCTTGTGAGGATCATGCCTCAGTAAATACCGACCACACAATTTCAATTACCTTATCAAGCGAGCGTTAAGGGCCTGTAAACATCTGCCGTGAGAAAATAGGACTGCAGGAGTCAACTAACTTCACTTTGCCATGTCCATACTTTTCAATATTCACAATGATATTTGCGTAGGCGGTCTGCCTTACCTCATTAAGTGGGTGTTGAACAACCTCACCATTGATCCCTACTGACGGGGCTCTGAAACCATCGTATTCATCAGAGGTAAGAAGTCTATCTCCTACCCCTTGTGTTTTAACTCCATGAACGCCTTTATTCCAATTATTTGGCAGTTCTTTTGGAGCCAATTCATGCAGTCGCAAAGATGAAAACTCAAAAACCACAAGACGATATAGCTTATTTGCCATTTTAGGACTAATTGAATAATTGGCGATTTCAAGCATGGCATTTTGAATGTTTGAAGAGAGATACATCGCAGGTGTACCAGGTGAGTTCCAGCGGGCACCATTGCGAAAAGAACTTGTTTTCTGATAGTCAGCCCAAGTTGTTACATAATCCCTGCTGATGATCTTAAAAAGAATCATGCAAATTCACCATACCTCATAGCATCCAGAGTCTCACGAATAACTTGGCGACCAACAATCGTGCTTAAGAGCTCCATGGGTTGTGCATCAGATAGCGCCGGGATGGATGTCTCTAACCATTCGTTACGCAGGTCAGCATCTCCTTCAAAGAACGAAGTCAGCTCTTCCCAAACAAGGGTTAAATCATTGATTTCATCTGTCTGGACTTTAGTAAGCTGACGGTGGTAGAGCTTGGTGAAGTTAGATGTTGCTGTACCCAAAGTAGCAGCGATCACATTTCGTGGAATCCCAATACAAAGCCTCTTAAGGTAGTCCCCCCTCATTCCGTGTCCGATTAGACGTGCTATTTCTATAGGAGATATCGTCTCAACAGAAACAGGTTCGCCAACAGAAACAGGCTCGCCCTGGAATATTGTAATATCCCGAGAACCCTTGGATATTGGAGGTATTCGCAATACCCCTGGATTCACTGGTTGTATTGGCATGAATTGGGTCTTTCCTAACCCTGTTAGATGGCTTTCGTCCAATGGTCTTTCGATTGGGGAAAAGCTATCTATACGTCGTGCCTTCCCTGGATAAAATGCTTCGGCAGAACTCGAGCCAAACACTCTGTTTTCAAAAACCAATTCAATTTTACCCAAAGGTTTTTCTGATTTTGAAGGCATATCTTCCCTCTTTAGTAACAATTACTATAGCCCTTTAGTATATATTACCTGCAAGTGATTTGCTCATTTATATCTGATCACCCTTGTATTTTAATCGCATATAAAATAGGTGCTTACAGTACATTCCTTCTGTTTTTAATCTAATGCTTTGCTCTGAGAGGAATGTCACCTAACGTGAACTAACGGATAATTCTCCTAACCCAAGTCATATCAACCCAGTTAAAGATGGGGGGGATTGGCTTGCCACTTTAGACAATTCAAGACTATCATTACTGTTGTTATATACAGTAGTTGCCATGAAAGTCGATATTATTGCCTCAGCACCCCCCGTATCCCCTCCATGCCAAGCGCTGCCTGTCCAGTTAACCGCCGTCCCTTGTGGCTTCCCGAGCCCAGCCGAGGATTTTACGGATAGAAACCTCGACCTCAATGAGCACTTAATCGCCCACCCATCAGCAACCTATTTTGTGCGCGCCTCTGGCCGATCACTCTCAGGCCGGGGGATTCATGATGGTGACTTGCTGATTGTGGATAGGTCCATAACACCCAAGGACGGAGCTATCGTGATCGCGGCTATCAATGGTGAACTCGCCTGCAAAATATTCGACCTCAAGAACCGTCAGTTCTTATCGGACAACCCCGACTTTCCCCCAATACCGGTACCGGATGAACTCGATGTCGTGATTGAGGGAGTGGTAACACACGCCGTTCACTACCTAGAGCCGCGATAGCCCGTGTTTGCCCTATGTGATCAACGCAGTTTTTACGCCTCCTGCGAATGTATATTCAGACCAGATCTGAGGGGTAGAGGTGTTGCAGTTTTGAGCAATAATGACGGAGTCTGTATTGCCGTAAATGAATTCGCCAAGGACGTTGGTGTTAAGAAGTTTGAACCCTATTTCAAGCAGCGTGAGCTAATTGAGCGTACCGGCGTAACGGTGTTCAGCTCAAACTTCACACTCTATGGTGCGGTATCCGACCGTATCATGCAGACCGTGGCGCGACTGACCCCGGCCATAGAAATCTATAGCATTGACGAATGTTTTACTGATTTAACCGGGATTTCCCAGGACGCGCTGAAACCCCTAGGGCACCAGTTACGCGATACCGTGTGGAAAGAACAGCGCATACCGATGGGTGTTTCTATAAGCCCCACCAAAACCCTCTGCAAGCTGGGCCAATACGCCGCTAAGAAGATCCCCAAAATCAATGGTGTTGCCGTCCTCACTCAGGCACATCAATGGGAGTGGCTTGCAAAACGGGTTGCAGTAGCCGAGGTGTGGGGCGTAGGTCGTCGATTGAACGCATCACTTACGGCGATGGGGGTGGAGAGCGCTTACGACCTGACACAGCTTGGTAAAGGCGTTGCCCGCAAACTTGGTGGCCTGCCGCTAGAAAGGACAGTGCGCGAACTCAACGGCGAGCATTGTATCCCCTTCGAGTTTAATCCCCCGAGCAAACAGCAAATAATATGCAGTCGCTCTTTCGGCACTAAGCTCTATCAGCTAAACGATGTCCTTGAGTCAGTAACCACCTTCTCTGTGCGCGTAGCTGAAAAACTCCGTAACCAGGAGAGCTTGGCCGGTAGGGTATCTGTATGGCTTGTATCGGGCCAGGATCAGCGGTCAAGATTGTCTGCAGAAGCCTCTGTAAACTTGCCAGGTGGTAGCGATGATTCGCGTTTGATAGCCAAGGAGGCAATAGCAATTGCTAACCAGCTTTTTAAGCCAGGTTGTCGGTACCTAAAAGCTGGAGTAGGGCTGGTAGACATCCGGCCTCGAGAGTTTTGGCAAAGGGATATGCTGTCCAGCCCTGTATCTGGAACAAAAAACCTTATGCCAGTTATGGATCAAATTAATAGTAAGTACGGAAGGCACTCCGTTAAATTGGCCCGACAAGCTGGGGCAGCCTCGTTTTCCATGAAGCAGGAGTTGTTATCTCCCTCCTATCTTACTCGATGGGCAGATCTGCCCCGAATAATTTGCTAGATCGCATCTTGCCGACTGTCTTATCATCCAGAAAGACCTGCGCACTAAAGCCAATAACAACCAACACCACAGCCCACCAGACGAATATTGGCATCGTTACCTCCTTGGTTAAGCGTTGAAAGAATTAAAAAGAACAGTCCCATCCCCAACGAAAGACGCGTTAAGGATGGAGCCCATGATTAACCCTGCTGCATAACGGCATACAGGGCTGTAGATTGCTCTACAGTATTTTTATATATGTTCAGAGTAATACTTAGTCAGCCAGACAAGCAGATAGCCCCAGTCAGCACCAGATAGCCCGCCCTGAGTAAGGGAGGTTTTAACGATATATGGTAAAGGTGGACATCTCGACAACACTCATCGAGATGTAAACAAACAACCCATTTGATTTTGATGAGGTCGTTTCCCTTCGCCGTCATTAGCCCTCTCGCCTTATCGCGAGGGGGCTTTTGTCGTTCTACCACCCAAGAAATATCACACGCTGAGGAACACACTATGCAAGTTAGATTCGCATGGCCCATCGACACACTATCCATTGACCCCAATGTTGAACAGGCCCTTAAACAATGCCTGCTAGAGCCCTTTGAAAATGAAGCCAAGGCTATCGCGTATTGGGATAACGCAGACACAACACTGGTACACATCCAGTCCAGAGATGATGCAGCGGTTTATCCACTGATGGGCAAATTACTTAAGCAGCAAGTGGCACACGGCTTGAAGTACATAGAACACAGCTTTGCACTGCCAGAACCCTATCGACTAACGCTATCTGTAACGGATGATGCTGGTAATGGGGTTTTTGTTTTGGTGTGCTGTTTAGGTTGGTTGGTGGGGATTGTTTTTTTTCTCAAATGGAGACTTAGATTGTGTATAGCGCTTCAGTATGTCGAAGGAGCGGAGCATTGCCGAGTGCCTGATTTTGGCTTATTCTCCCACGCATAAGATTCATTGAATTGTGCTATGTATGATGAAGTCTTGACACCCGAAATAGGTTGGAGCATACCAAAATCTAGCAGAGAAAACGGCGTATAAACTGTTTGCCAGAGGAAAATTTCCGGCTTTAAGGTCGGTGGAAGTTGGTAGTTAAAGGAAGAAAGAAAGGAAAGCTACAAGCCCTCCAGAAGAACAAAAAAATATTCTAATTGTTGGGAGCATAGTAGTGGTTAACCGTAACTTGAAAAATAACGATTGAGGGAAATATGACACTCTGGCAATTAATAGGAGGCGCAGTAATTTTGTACTACGCCATCAAAGCAATAGTAGCGGCCTCAAAGCAGCAAGTTAAGAAGGTTAGTCAACCAAGTTCCGAAAATGAAATTCGTGTAACCATGACCACAAGCAATCGGGTAGTAGCGAATAGTAATCGTGATGATGACGATCTGGCTACCTTCAGTATTTCTTATGGTTATGATGAAGAAAAAAGTAAAAACAAAGCGCCGGGGAAATGGATAAAGCCCGGTGAGCCGATCATCATAAAGGGGGAAGAATATTCTAGCGGTAATTTTTATTTTGGTGGAAAACTCAGTTCATTAGACGGATATGGAGTGGAGGCGTCACTGGTTGACGATTCGCTAAAAGTTGAAAACAAACCTTCCAGTTTTGAAGATGAAAGTTTAGGGTATTGGCCTAAGTTTATCTCACTCACACCTAAAGGGCGTGGTGCGTTCCTTAACTGGCTTGCCGGCAACAGAGCTGATCCAGAGACACCCCTAGGTTATGTGTTTATTTATTTCTATGGTCTCGAGAGGCGCATTACGGTTGATTCGATAAATCAAACAGTACAAGACACGGAATTTAAAGCGCTTTTTGATGAGGTACTACGATTACAGGGCATTTACGGCAGTAGTCGTTCATTTTCAAATTACGCCACACGGCTATTGGAAATTATGTGCCTGCTACGGCCTCACGTAGTATCACATCCGGAGCTGGAAAGAAGCCCGAAACGCGATTCCCTATTATTTAAACATCGACTTGCCACTACAGTAAGCGAGGGGAAACCAGTCCACGCTGAACTGGCATTGGCATGGATTCGGTTCTATCCGGATTATAATCTGAAGAAACCAGCACGGCGTTGTGGCTATGAATTCAACCAGATGTTTACACGTATCTATAGTGAAAAATATGGGGGCGGCATTATCGTCAAGCCCAATAAAACACGATTAAAGATTGCGTATCATCCCGCCAGTTCTTCCCTGCATGGCATATCATTTCCCCAACAGGATCTTCCTGACCCAAGTCACTTGAAAGGCCCCGTAAATAAGCTTATTGCCATCGCAGATGAATGTACGTCTGAATTAGACGCCTATAGCCGGTATCTCGCCAAACCAGACACTTCCCGCACTGATATTGAGGCCCTATTGTTGCTACCGGACGACCTTGGTGATTTGGGAGCTTCGCTAGGTTTAGGGAAGTTTAAGAAATGGGCAGGTGATGCAATTTCAACAAAGAATGGTCTGGTTAATGTTGAAGAGTTTTGGGTATATACCAAGTCACCTTTACCTTCCAAGATTAATAAGAAGGAAGCTGAATTAATTCAGAATCTTGCACAGAAAGTTGGTTATGGCATAGCCCCCGATACACGTTACCATCATGCTAAGACGAGCGTAGATGGAATGCTGGTTCTATTTTCTGAAGGACACGGTAAATATTTTGAACCATCCAAAGCATTTAGTGAAGTGGGTATGGCGCTGCGTCTAGGGGCTATGGTCGCCACGATTGATTCACATGTTGATCAGGCGGAATTAATTTCATTAACTCAGCTCATTGACCATGATGCTAATCTATCGCCTACCGAGAAACGATCACTGCATGCCTATTTGGTATGGAGACTTAATACACCTTCAAATGCCACAGGTTTAAAAGGCAGAGTGAAGTTACTCGGAAAAACTGAAAAATCAGCTGTAAGCCGCATACTTGTCGGTGTTGCGATGGCAGATGGAAAAATAGATCCGGAAGAAATTAAGCAACTCGAAAAACTCTATACCCTGCTAGGTCTCGATAAAACGCTTGTTACTAGAGACATTCATGGAATGTCATCAAGTAAGGCTGGCTTAGGCCCTTCAAGCTCTCAATCAGAAACTAGTGCGCCTGCCTCTCCTTCATTCCAGCTGAATGAAAGTATTCTAGCAATACATGAATCGGAGACTAAAGATGTACAAAGCATGTTAGGCGCGATATTTATGGAGGATGAAGCCGCAGGCGAGCCCAATGAAGCAGCTGTGAATACTGCTGCAGAGGTAGAGCCCGGAATTGATAAGCAACATTATTCTCTGTTTGAAAGCCTGATAGGGAAAGATAAATGGTCACGTGATGAAGTAGAAGCAGTGTGCCGTGATTCGGGTTTGATGCTAAGTGGAGCATTGGAGGTTATTAATGACTGGTCATTTGATAAGGTAGATGCGGCTGTACTTGAAGAGGATGGTGATGCTATTTATGTCGATCAGGAAATCGTAGAAGAGATAGAGGGTTAAGTATTATGGAAAAACGGATCCGATTAAAAGAGCGTGACGCTATCATTCAGTCATTGAAATCCGGCGTGACTCCCAAGATTGGGATTCAGCACATACAGGTAGGGCGAAGCAATGAAGTCAAAGCGTTGTACAAGGATATTGGAAGAATCTCAGAAGGTGGCGCAGCGTTTAGACTTATCATTGGTGATTATGGGTCAGGAAAAACGTTTTTTCTAAGTGTGGTGCGTTCTATTGCCCTTGAAAAGAAACTGGTTACGGTCAATGCGGATCTCTCACCAGATCGACGTGTACACGGTTCTTCAGGTCAGGCACGGAATCTTTATTCTGAACTTATGAGAAATCTGGCAACCCGTAATAAGCCGGACGGAAATGCATTAGCTAGTGTTGTAGAGCGGTTTGTAACCCAGGCTCGTAAAGAAGCGGCTGAAAAGAATACTGATGTTTCGGCCGTAATACATCAAAAGCTAGCATCTCTATCAGAGCTGGTTGGCGGATATGATTTTGCAAAAGTTATTGATGCTTACTGGAGCGGTCATGAGCAGGATAATGAAGAGCTAAAATCTAACGCTATTCGTTGGTTGCGTGCCGAATACACTACTAAGACTGATGCTCGAAGGGATCTTGATGTCAGGACGATTATTTCAGATAGTTCGTTTTATGATGCGTTAAAACTTATGAGCCTTTTTGTCCGTCAGGCGGGCTATGAAGGCTTGCTCGTTAACCTGGATGAAATGGTTAACCTTTATAAGTTAAGCAGCACGCAGGCTCGTACATCAAACTATGAGCAAATTTTACGGATTTTAAATGACTGCCTTCAGGGTTCAGCAGAATATATTGGATTCCTGTTGGGTGGAACACCAGAGTTTTTATTGGATCCCCGTAGAGGACTATATAGTTATGAAGCATTGCAGTCACGCTTAGCAGAAAACAGCTTTGCGCAGCGTGCAGGCGTTATTGATTATTCATCCCCTGCGCTACATTTAGCGAGCTTAACGCCGGAGGAACTGTATATTCTCTTGAAGAACTTGCGACATGTATTTGCTGAAGGTGATACTTCAAAATATCTGGTTCCGGATGATGCGCTAAAATCATTCCTACACCACTGCAGTCAGACTATTGGAGATGCTTATTTCCGTACACCTAGAAACACGATCAAAGCATTTTTAGATATGTTGGCAGTATTGGATCAAAATCCTTCTATGCAATGGTCTCAGCTAGTTCAGTCGGTAGCTATTGAAGGAGATCGCCCCAGTAATACGGATGAAGTTATTGTAGACAAGGAGACTGGCGAAATTTTAAATTCTGATGAGCTCGCTGATTTCAAATTATGATAGAGGAATATCAACGCCTTGATAAGCGTGTTCAAAAGTGGTTGTTTAATCAGGGATGGCCTGATTTAAGAGAAATTCAAAAAAAGGCAATTGAACCAATCCTGTCCGGCGACCGGGATGTGCTGATTAGTGCATCAACGGCGGCAGGTAAAACAGAAGCGTTTTTTCTGCCTGCATGTAGTGCGATTGCAAAAGATAAAAGTGGCTTTGGTATTCTGTATATCAGCCCTTTAAAAGCACTGATTAATGATCAGTACCGCAGGCTAGAATCTTTAAGTGAGATGTTGGATATGCAGGTCACGCCGTGGCATGGTGACAGCCTCCAATCAAAAAAAAAGAAGGCCAGAAATAATCCCTCAGGCATTCTGCTCATCACTCCTGAATCATTGGAATCGCTCTTAGTAAGAGAAGCGGGATGGGTAAAGCAAGCCTTTATTTCACTTAAATATATTGTGATAGATGAATTTCACGCGTTTATTGGGACGGAGCGCGGTCAACAGTTGCTCTCTCTTCTTACTCGTCTCGAGCATATTACAGGGCGATTTTCCAACCCGATTCCACGGGTGGCTCTAAGTGCGACACTCGGAGAGCTTGAAAAAGTCCCCCTTTCTCTCAGGCCGAATAAAAGCCTGCCTTGTGAAACGATTACTAGCAGTAAGCACCAAAGTACTATTAAAGTGCAGGTTAGAGGGTATTTAGAGCCTACTGATATTATGTCTGATAAGACATGTACATCTGCCGAACAACAGATCTGTCAGGAAATTTATGAACTCTGTAGAGGTGATTCACACCTGGTATTTGCAAATAGTCGGAGCCGAACGGAAAGCATTGCCGCACAATTAAGTGACTTGTGCGAACAGCAAGTCGTACCGAATGAGTTTTTCCCTCATCACGGATCGTTAGCCAAAGAACTCCGAGAAGATTTAGAAGCGAGATTGCAGAAGGAAACCCTACCGACTACAGCTATTTGTACCATGACATTAGAGTTAGGTATCGACATAGGGAAAGTGAGCTCTGTAATACAGGTTACTGCCCCCCACTCTGTCTCAAGTTTACGTCAGCGGTTGGGGCGATCTGGTAGAAGGGATTCTCCTTCCATTTTAAGAATGCTCATCACTGAAAATGAATTGAGCGATAAATCTAATATCGTGGATGGTCTAAGGTTAGAGCTGGTTCAGTCCCTGGCAATGATACGGTTACTCATTGTAAGTAATTGGTTCGAACCAGCAGATACAGAGCAAATGCATCTCTCTACATTCTTGCACCAGATCCTTGCCATGGTAGCACAGTGGGGTAGCGTCAGAGCAGACCAGCTTTACTCTTTATTATGTGAGCAGGGGTCTTTCAAAGAAATATCTGTTCAGCACTTCAAGCAGCTCTTGTCCCATATGGGGACAGTCCAATTGATACAGCAGCTAAATAGCGGTGAATTGGTTTTGGGGATTGAAGGCGAACGTATTACAAATTCCTATACCTTCTATGCCGTCTTTAAAACACCGGAAGAATTCCGCATCGTAGCCGGAAGTAAAACGCTTGGAACGCTACCAGTTGACACTCTTATCCTTAAGGATCAGCACATTATATTTGGGGGCAGAAGGTGGAAAGTAACAGATATTGATGATGACAAAAAAGTTATCTATGTTACTTCTACAAAAGGTGGTAAACCTCCCAAGTTTAACGGTAGCGGTATGTTGATTCATGACAGGGTTCGGCAAGAGATGCTAAATATCTATCGTACTGGTGACTATCGCATTGAGCTAGGCAATCAGAAAATAGATTTTGTGGATAATCTCGGAAGGCAGCTATTTCAAGAGGGAGTGGATCTTTTTAAAGATGCCAGCCTAGGAAGGCAACCCATCTATCAAAGCGGTAATCACTGTTATATTTTCTCATGGATGGGCGATAAAGTAGTTAACACCCTTACTGTTTTACTCATTAGGGGTGGGTTTGTATGTAGTGATTTTGGTGGTGTTATTGAAGTGCAAAATTCAAATTCAGGTGATATAAAGAACTATCTGATAGATCTAGCAAATGATGAGCTACCGGATGAAACTGAACTGGCAGGAGCCCTTACTATTCAGCAAAAACTGGTTGAAAAATATGATGAGTATCTGCCTGAAGATTTATTGACCGAAGGCTATGGGCGAAAGGCGTTTAACTCTACAGCTGCTAAGCAATGGATCCTGAATCAGCTAGCTGTCTGATACATAACAAAACAAACTCCTTGCTTCAGAAATGGGGCTCAAATTGAGATGCTCCTAAAAGTTATATCGCATATCCACCTATCAAGTGATAATTTACCCAGCACCCCTCTGTATATACTGCAAGGCGTGCTTGTTTAGGTATTGCCATTAATAGCGGCTATGCCAACTTAATTTGGCTTCCTAGGTAGTATGGGGGATTTACACAAATTGACAGGTTTTCCAGAGCCACCCTAATGTCTGGTTTGCTCTTGATTACCAGATTACCAGATTACCAGATTACCAGGAATTATAGTTCTGCTATAAAGGGATCTTAACGGGAATCCGAATCCTGTTAATGACGAGTTAAGTATCAATACCAACCAAGGAGAAAGGATGATGAGGTTAATAATAATTTTAATACTATCAGTAACAGTACTGTCGGGCTGTAGTGCCTACAAAGTATGGTATGGCTCAGATAAGCCGATGATGAGTTTCGTTATTGTAGACGGCGATGGCAATGTACAGCATGGTTTGGATAAACATGGAAATCAAATTCAAATGCAAATGCCTGAATCAAATGCTGTTCAAGGGTACATCATTACGTGGTCTCCCGAATATAACGGGGCGTTTGTAACATCTACAGGCAAAGGTTGTATTCAGCCGGCAATGTATGCCACGTCAGCTTCAGGGGAAGCAGCAATACCAACCGAAATATTTACTAAAGGTGCAGCCGGATCACTAAGCGGGAAGTATGCTGAGGCCCTTGATAAATTAATCACCGTTACTGATCAATCTACATTTTTGAGTATTGGAATGTATGGCATCTGCCAGCTCTCTGCCGCTGGGGGACTCTCGCAAAGTGATACTGCTAACCTAGTAAAGCTGTTGTTTGAAAAGGCATCAAAAGTACCGGCTGAAGATTCCCAAGAAGAACAAGTAACTAATGAAGTTAGTGCGAGCTCAGATACTTAGTAAATCAAAGCAGGTGGATTGGTAAAGTGTGCACTCTTTTTCAAAGAGCCTGCTTCGCAAGTCTGGGGTTGAGGTGTTAGCCTAAATGAGTTATTTATGATCCCCGAGAATAAAAATGGTTTACTTTGCAAGTAAAGGGCTCTTCATCAGGAAGCTTGAAAATGAGACATATGTTATTCAAGACATCTTTGGCAATAGCTCATTGCCATTCAATTCAAACGATGAAGATCTAGATGGGGTTACGAGTTCAATAGCGAAGGTAAAAAAGCTTGTTACTGTAGATGTGGATTCAAGTTTCCCTGACCTTTCAGACTTCAGATGGAGTGAGTTGGAGTACTATTACATAGCTCATATTGATTATGCTTTATTAGGTTGCCTCCTTAATCGTGGTGAAATAGAGCATTACCGTTCAATCATGGGGTTGTTTCCAGTAGGTTACCTTGAGTGTGGTTATGGCGACGGTTCAAAGGCCATCTTAGAAGACATTCATAATAAGTTTATAAAATCCTGCAGTGTCGATGGCTTTCCCGTTCGAAAAAAGGACTTGGATCTGTTCTTAATGACCACTCAGGTTGAAAGAATCTGTAACGATATTATGTCGCTTTTGGGTCGGTCGATATCCGCTTATACCGATCTATTGAAGTGTCAAAGAAAATGCATTGCCAGTTCTTATCAAGCAATAAAGCCGCCAAAGTCTAAGGAAATAATTCATCGTGGAAATGATTCCTATAAGGCTGCATCTGCTGTTACATCTCTCGTAATCTCAATTTGCTCATCACTAGATTTATCGGCCAAGCTTATCGAGTACATAAACTCTATTGACGATTCGAATATTTTGTACAAACCGGCAAGAGACAAGCAATACGATGAGATAAAAAAGATTAAACCTAAGTTTATTTCATGCGAAGTTCTAAAAGATATTGTTAAAACACAGCAGGTTAGTAACGTGATTCCAGAGATCATTCAATTTCGGAATGACCTCATACATTCAACTTCGGTAATTGAGATAGAAAAGATTTATGTTGGAATATCGACTGACGAGATAAATGATATGCCACTATACTATTCAGCCCAATATGCTAGGGACTGTCTAGATTCAGGTCAGCCCGTAAGATTTTTTGGCAGAGATTACTTTGTTGAAGGGAAAGAGGATATAGAAGTTAAAGCACTAAACTGGATTCATAGTGTTTTTGAATACCATGTAATAGTTGGTCAGCGTATTCATTCGCACCTTAAATCCATCGAAAAGCTTCCCCCGCTTGAGAAGACACCTGACGACCACCTAATCTAGCCCCTGGCCCAAAAGACCAGAGGGCGACCAGACGCCAGAAACAAAAAAGTCCCACATTTCTGCGAGGCCTTTTAAACACATGGTGCCCGGAGGCGGAATCGAACCACCGACACGAGGATTTTCAAACCTGAGCTTGGTTACGACGCGCACAAAAAAATTATGCCTCACGTTATGCGCAGCAGAAAATAGTTAGCGCAAGAGAATGCAAGGCAAACCTGCTAAACCGTTGTGGCCGTAATGCACATACCTGCTGTACTTCAAATAATGACGTGGCTGGTAAATGGCAGGTGCGTGATAGTGTGCGCGCTAAACTGCGCAACCTGGTGCGCCGAGCCCTGCGGAAATGGAAATATCCGCCAGATGGAGCCATTGAGTTGTGTTTAAAGCAGGCAGAGGCCTTGAGCCTTCGCTCGCTCTTCTAACATTTATCATTCAAATGATGTAAGAGCAAACTGTCTGCTGGCTGTATATAAGCTCATATGCCAGCTAGAGTGTTAATACTTATTTTGCTTCAGCTATCTCACCACGCCATATTTTTACCGACTTGGGTGCCTTGATGTCCAACTTCGCCCGACTACCCTCAATCTTAAAATGAATAGTTACTTTTTCTGTCTCTGTTTGAATAACGAGTGTTTCGCCAGTTCGGCGCGATAGCTTGAGCATGACTGTTCTCTGTCTTGTGCTTGGTCGTTCAATAGTGCCGATGTGAGCACGTAAAGGCCAGCGGCAGGTGGTTACTCTCGGGCTGGCCACACCATTGGTGATTATACGGTGTGACTTTTTTAGGAGGCTCTAATTATGAGCATGGCCTCGAATATATTTTTCGCAAACAAGCCAGGGCTTGCATATTTGGCAATATGCCGCATAATAATCGGCATATTGCCACCCCTGAGAGATGACTCATGAGCTCTTTAGCCCAAACATTTAAACCCTCAAAGCAACTCACAAAGACCGCCATGACCAGGGCGCGTATACGCCTGAGTAAAATTGTCGGTGTTAGCCTGGAAAACGACATGGATGAGGTTCGCTTAACTCAGAATGGTATTTCCGTGGTTACGTTCGATGAAATCAAGAAATTAGGGGCCTTACCTGCAGAGCTTGGCTGGATCATTAAGCCGCGCACACTGACACACCGCAAGAACAAGAAAGAACCTCTAACTCAGGAAGAATCAGGTCGCTGGCTACGTGCCGCTAAAACCCAGGCGCTGGCTCTTGAAGTATTTGGCAACCAGGACAAAGCCTCTATTTGGCTCCACAAGCCACGCAAGAAATTTGGCGACCAAACCGCAACGGATCTTATTCAAACGGAAGCCGGTGCCCATCTGGTGGAAGACACCCTGAACCAAATTGATTCCGGGTACTTTGCTTGAAGTTGTGGCGTATCAGCAACTACGCTGACTTGAGAGGCATCGGAGGCCTCAAAACACCGGGGCGGTGGCATAACAGGGGCATCCCCGTCGTTTATCTCTCTGAAAGTCCCGCTCTGGCTATGCTGGAAGTCTTCGTCCATTTCGAGTTAGATCTTTCCGAAGTTCCAGACACCTATCAGCTGCTTGAGGTTGAATATACTGGCCGGAAAGGAATTTCTCGGCTTGATACATCAATGCTACCTGAGGCTTGGCAGAGTGATAGTGATAGCACCCGTAGTGCCGGTGACGAATGGTTGGCATCTCTCAGCAGTGCATTACTCAAGATTCCATCTGCCTTGATCCCACACAGCTATAACTACCTACTAAACCCTCGGCACGAACTTGCCAAGAATGCCAAAATTGTTAATGCTCAATCCCACCCCTACGATAATCGATTGATTTAAGACAAGTGATACATGACGCTTTGTAGTGGATACACTAGCCCATCAACAGGACACCAGCGAATTTAGTGAATGAATAAAAGGCAACCCAAGCTTTGGACTATTTGCTGAGTTAGTTCTAGATTTGCAAATTGCGTAACTGTATTTGTCGTAATACTTGAACTGAGTCATGAAAATGCGCCTGGATATCAGGAGTGGACTTCGCTGCGCATTGCACCCTATAGTGACCATATTGACTTATTCTAGTGACTGTACGTGTCAATTTGTCCTTTATGGGATAGAGACAACCTGATCGCGGGGATGGTAATATGTTATCGTTAAAAAAGTGCTGTGAGATTTTATAATGACCCTCTATATCATGCTCGGAATCCTTCTTCTTGTTACTACCACTCTGGCTCTTGGAGTTATCTTGGGGAGTCGTGATACAGAGAAATGTAAAGCGCGAATCCTCAATGACTTATTCGAAAGTAAAAAAATTAAAAACTGACATAGAATTAAATGCTAGTCATATCCTTTTGCAGAGGATTTGCTAATTATAATTTTTCAATGAGAGAATAACTGTGCATAGTAGTATCGACTGCCATATCGATGGCTCTAGCCAGTTTCACTTATGTGAGTCGTATTATCGTTTTCCTTTGTAGTCTAAAACTTGGATGTCAAATAAATTGTACAATAGTAGCCTAACCTATTGGCTAGTAGGCTTGGTTTTACCCAGATCAAGCGGACTCTCAGTTAAGGGCGGCTTGGTGATTGTTCTTCAGTTTACGTTTCTTCTTTTGGTTATAAAACCGTTCAATGTAATCAAATATATCTGAACGAGCCTCCGATCGAGTCGTGTAATGTCGGCGCTTAACTCTCTCACGCTTTAATAATCCAAAAAAGCTTTCAGTCGCTGCATTGTCATAACAGCTTCCAACCGCACTAATACTGGATACGATATTGTGATCCGTCAGGAATCGCTGGTATTCATGAATGGTGAACTGCGAGCCTCTACCGGAATGAAACACCACAGAGTTTTCGTGCTGCTTCTGCCAAAGTACCATCAATACAGCTTGGATGACTAATCGTTTTTCCATGGTATGACTCATAGACCAACCCACAACTAGACCGCTGTATAAGTCGATGATCACCGCGAGATAAAGCTAATCTGTAGACGTAAGTATCGTGTTGCGCTGTCGAACTAATGCATTATTCGTTAAATAATGCCTGTTCAAATTGTGTGAGTGGCGAATAATTATTAGCTAACCTTATAAAAATAGGCCCTTATCGGTGCCATTTGCGTTATATGAAAATTTGATAACCATAATAAACTCAAGCCACATATATAAATTCACTGAATTGAATAAAAAATGATTACAAATTTATCCAACAAAACAGAAATATCTAATAGTTCAGAGTATTAATGTGCTCGAGTAAAAGAGTTGGATAAGAATCATAGCGACGTGGTAAGGGCGGGTGAACGTAATGTCACAGGTTGAGGCTTAAATATGAGAGATACGTATACTCTAGGGAAAATAGATACGTATCAGGGTTTACACCGTCTGGCAGGGATATCTAGCACGTCTGAATTATCATATATCTACATGAAGGAGCTAGCTCATCTAAGTCAGTTAGCTATTGATATAAGGCTGCAAAAAGAAGCCATTTGGAAAAAAATTCATGAAGTGACACAGAAGTATTTGAAAGAATACGGGGAGCCTGATCGACATATTACGAGAGGTGTTCAGTCGAACCCTGTCTCTGGAATGATATCTAAGTTAGAATTTCTAGCGTGCATTCTTCAACCTGTTAGCTCTGAGAGAAAAAGCCAATTTTATGGCTTAAAAATCTTATTAATAGAGTTTGTTATTTGTTCCGATATTAGTGACTCAGTGGTGGATAGCGTTGCGCATGAGATCAGAAAAGGGCGAGAATTGACTCCTCCATTTCGTTATGAAATTTTCAAAATGCTGCCTTCCGCGAGTTGTCCTGACTACACTGTGAAGCTGGCGCACACGTTGCAGGAAATAGCTAAGACGCAAAAACTTCATAAGACAAAGAAAGATTTTATTCGAGCTATAGGCTATCTGATCGGCTTAAGATTTTTTGAAATTAGAAATAGAAAGACGAAGCTGGCACCTGCTCAAGAAATTGTTAGGATAAAAAAACAAAAAAAGACAATCCAACAGTTATCAACTGTTTCTCTACGAGCAGATGACGCAGGTAAACTGGAGGGCTTGTACGAGGTTATAGAGCCTCGAACAGAAGTAAATGCGAACAATGAGGAGCCTGCTGAGACAGGGATTCTATTTCAGCAGATGGTAAATCAAGAGGATCTGAATTTCGATGTTGCCCTTAATCAGCAGCGTCGACGGTCAGCATACTGGCTTGAGCAGGCGACACTAATGTCGCCCTATAATTCAGGGCTGCTTATTCAGCCGGAATGTGAACGTATTAGTTCTTTTCTCGCTGAAAAATTAGAGTCTGGAAGTAAGGTCGAGGTATTTTGTGCAGGATTGATCTCGCTAAACTATTTTACATCGCTGGGTTTTAAGGTTCTTCTTCGTAACTTTAGCGATAATCGATTTTCTCCTAAAGGGGTGTATATCCGTAAAATCCCTCCTGTGCCATCATGCTACAAACCCAGCGGGCGGGACGTAGGTAAATGGCGGGAGCCGTATAGCCACCTAGAGTTAAAACTACCCTCTGAACTGAAAAACTGGATGTCAGAGTATGTAAATGCTCGGGGGATGGTTTCTCCTCCTGCATCAATAGGCACAGAAATTGAAGTATTAGAACGTTGTCGAAATATTCTAACAGAAGTGCGGGACCATGGGCGTTATCGTTTAACTGAGTCCATGGTTGAAAATGCAGCGAAACGATTCTTAACTGTCAGCACAGTTGGCGCGTTGGCGGCTTATTTGATCACTGGAGCTGAAATCGAGCGTCCACCGATTATCTCCTACTATGCGAATGTGAATATTCAACTTCTTCAGGATAGCTATCGTGAAGTTCTAAAAAAGTTATGGATATGAATATTGAAGGGCTTTGGGAGCCCCCTGTCGATGCGGTTGAAAAAATTAGCACCGGTTTACAAGCCAAGCTCGATAATACTGATCGCAAGAATCTGATCGAATATCATAATGTCTATGTTGAATACACATTAGCCTTGATGCTTTTTGGAACAGGGCATAGGCCAGTAGAAGATCCATTTTGCTATCGATATCAGTTGGATGAATCTGCTGGGTTGGCATTGGTTGACGATAAGGCGACTAACGAGTCGCGTCGCTACCGGCTCGCGTATCTTCCTGATATCGCCCGAGAACAAATTTCCCACTACATTAATCATCTGAAAAATCTAATTATATTTTTGAGGCCTCGAACCCAGTCAGAATTGAGGCTTGAGCTTGAGAAAATGCTTGCTTATAGGCAGTCGCAAAAACTGCCTCTATTTTTTTTCATAAGAAATGAAAGAGTTGAGGGTGTTTCTAATACTGATATTAGTGAAATGTTTTATCGCTACACGCCCGTGCCATCGAACATACATAGAAAATGGATTGCAACCACTCTGGTCAACCAAGGTGCTCCATCGTGGCTAGCTGCTTGTTGTTTAGGGCATATGGAGTCTCGTGTGCTACCTAATGGGAATTTTTGTCATGAATCTCATGGTGATATACGACAGCATATTAATAAATTTTTGAATCACGCATTAGTGGCGGAGGGTTGGAGGCCTCGGGTGAGCAGTTTCAGGCCACAGTTCTCTCAAGAGCAGTGCTTGCCTAGGTTTGTTAATTTGAATAGGGAACTGGGTTCAGTTTCGCGATTTAAGCGTCGAGAAGTAAAACGAAATAGGGTAAAGGTGCTTATTAGGGAGTTACTATCAGAAGTTGATCTCGAGCTTGAGAAAAAAGAACATTTACAAGTAGCTCAAATCGAAGATATTTATAATCGACTTGCAGACCGGTTGCGTACAAACAGCTTGCCGGTTAAATATTCATTGGCACTTTTTACCAGATATTCTGCACAATATTTGAAGAATAACTCGAGGATGACAACCTTTTTGTCGGGGCGGATTGAGAGGCTGGAGGCGACTCAGTGGAAGCGGTCAGATGTTTATGATTACAATCAAGCCGTTCGGGTCCGTAAAAATCTCATTAGTTATATGGAGGAAATAGCGAAAGACCAATGTCAGGTAGGTCTGTATCAGAAGAACGCTATCAGGGTTTTTTGCTTCGCTCTATTTTCTCTTGAAACTAGCGATAAAAGTCTAATGAAGGTTCTTGATGGATCATGTGTTCTGGTTGAAATGAAGTGCGTGATGGGACTACAGGTTGGTGTAAAAGAACCCACTGTAGGAAGTCCGTTTTTGTTCATTGATCCTGTTACAGCCGCTTTATCAAAACGTATTTCTGAACAAGATTCTCTAGATAGTTCACTTGCAAAAAAAGAGTTGCTGGTTGTTTCTAAGGGACTTGGGTTTCAAAATAAAAATGTAAAACTAACCATTCTCACCCTTTCAAAAATTGCAAAGACACTGAGTAGATTTGAATCATCAGGCCCAGTTAGTGCGGCTTCGTCTGGTGCTCTGCAGTATACCCCGTTCGATTTAAAAGTTTATGCGCGCCTCATTTATGGGCGAGCACTTTTAGAGTTTCATCAGACTCCTGAATTACTATCAGGCTATGAACCTAGTCTTACCTCTTCAGTAAAAACAAAAAGGATGACATCCCTGTCAGAATTTAATCATGATCTTCGCAATATTTTGACAGTTGAGGCCATTGATAAGTATGCGTCAACCCAGAAAAAGAAGCAGAAATTCCGAAATGGAAAACTATCTGTAAGACAGAAAAAAGCATACCTAGCAACGTGCTTGAATGGTATTTTGGTGAGTAAAGAACTACCGATTCTTTTGCAGCTTATCAGCTGCTGGGGTATATGGCTGTGCCAGAATAAAACTCGGCATAATAACGACATTCAATCTCAAACAGTCGTCGATTATATGTGCGTCGTTGTCAATAAAATGCACCAGTTTATGTCGGAAGGCGTTCTCTACTTCGATCCAGATGAGTGGCAGCAGTGCTATCTACAGGTGGTCGAAGGCAGCACGATAGGTGCGATGAAAAACCTGGCTGCTAGGCTATATGATTTTCATGATTACCTGGTTCGTAACTGGCGTGCCCCTGCAATTGATTGGTCAGATATTTTTGCTCTAGCAGGAAGTAAAAATACCAGTGGAAAAGTGGACGCAAATCTTATAACGCCAAAAGAATACCAGCTCGCGTTATCGTTTTTACTTGAGCAGGGTGAAATTCGTCGAGAATATCAATTTTGTGCATGGATATTATTCATAGGATACCGCTTCGGCCTTCGCTGGTCTGAATCATACGCCCTATTGGAATCAGACATTATCTTTCGCGCACCGTCTAGTCTCTATATTAATGTACAGGCTAATAGTGAGCGGAGACTCAAATCAGCAAGCGCTAGAAGAATGGTGCCGTTAATGGAAAATATATCCCTAGAGGAGCAACAGCTTGTAGGGACAATGTTATCTCGTCCAGAAACGATGGGTGTTAACCAAAGTAATGGAGGAGAGTTCTTATGTATAGATCCATATCTAAAAGAAAAATACGATGAGACTTTAGTCAGTCGTATTATTAATGCACTGCTTAAGCGCGTCTCGGGGGATAGGCGTGTTCATTTTCACCACCTACGACATGCTTACGCATGCCGATTAATGTTGTTGAATGGCCCTTGGGGTAAGCATAACTGCAAAGAATCCGGACTCTTTAACTTGCTGCGACCGACGCAAACCAATGCAGCCTGTTGGCAAGAGCCAGCCGCGCCACTAGGCGTAACCGGGCTTAGAGGTATTAGTGATCTTCTAGGTCATAGTGAAATGGGTACCAGCGTTCATAGTTATCTGCATATCCTCGATTGGATGAGTCTGGTTGATACGCAGTGCTATATGCCCGCTTTAAGTGATCGCCTGTTGGGGTTGCTTTTAGGCCGGAAAGAAGCAGCTATACGAAAAAAGCGTCATCGGTTGGCAGTGCCTCGTGAAGCGCACCATTTATTGAGCTGGTTAAAGGAAGAAATCGTCCATCCACAAGCTCCGCCGGTGCTGCTTGTGGAGACCCTGGAAATTTCTATCGACGACCTTTATCTACCTGTTTCAAAAGACTTGTCTTATGTGGTTGTGCACAGTCTTCTCGCGAATTATGCCGTACATGGTCGAGATGTCAGCATAACATCTCAGAGAATGAGTTTATCCCAAAACATTGTTAATGCTGTCGTCGATTTGGCAGCACAAGCGGAAAAGGTATCGGGTTATGAACGGTTTGCGATAAGCGATGCTATAGCGGAGCCACAAGCAGAAGAGTTTCGTAACGTAGTTGAGTGGAATAATGTTGATAATGCACTAAAAAAAATAATCGCAGTCGATAAACCTGATGCGTTGCAAGAGGCTCTGCAAGCATGGTGTCGATCCTATCATTCAAGTACTTCAGAATATTTCTTTGATGATGATTATGACTTATTTGCGTTTGTCAGCATCTTGATTGATGTTGGGGTCGTTTTAGATAGAGCTTTTTATCAATCTAAAGGTCAGGCTATTAAAGATCCTAGTGTGAGAGGAAGGCTGAATAAATTGGGGTTGTCGGAATTAGGTTTCAAGTCAAAATATCAGAGTTTAGAAAAAGGAACGCAGAATAGAAAGCAGCATATTATTTTGAATATTCGAAAACTATCTGGAACGTTAACGAGTAAAAAGCAAATAAATCGTCTCATGTTCGTTCTTTGTTCGGGAGCCCGTGTTTCATGAGATGGCACTATCATATTTAGTAAAGTTATTAACGAAAACGAGGATATCTAAATTATTTTAGTATGTGGGTAGTTGATGTCCTTAGCGCTTCAGAAATCGATAATAGTATTTGCATGTGGTGCTTATGTTAAGAGTCAATCATATTCCTGCGTTTAAAGCATTCTTCCGGTTTAATGTCGGTATTTTATTCATGCTGATTTTAAAACTAGAGTTTTAAACGCTCACATTTTACTTTTGTTACAATGACTAAGGATTTCTAATGGATCGAACAATCTTACGTGTAGGGCTTAATGCTTTCGAGAGCAAGAGTCTAAACGAAACAAGTAAACACAAGCCCTTCATGCTTGCTGATCTAGTGGCAAAACAAATATTCAAAGAGCTACAGATGGTGGCCATTCCTTCAATGTCGGCGTTTGTTATTTATACTGACAGTCATGTTTCTATGGATATTAGGATAAGGGAATTACGTCGTGTGATCGATGAGTTTTCTGGATTTCCTGGAATCGCAGCTGGAGAACAAATAATAGAAGCCGTTCTGAATAGGGTGTTTGAATATTTTAGTATTCCCCTTAATGACACTGTATTTGGACGTTCACTTATCATGAATTTGTCATCTGTTCAGCATGCCTTAGAGTTGGAAGTTGAAATTGATGGGGAATCTCAGTCGGTTCATTTTCCAATAAAAAAAATAGTGAATGATGTCGCTGTCTACGAAAATGGAATATTCATGATTGACTCTATCTCACGCTCTAAATCGCTATGCCAGCTTGTATGCTGTAAAACTGATCGCGGGTTGGAGGCGAAATTTAGCGAGCAGGCTGGTGTCAGGGAGGAAATTGAAAGTAATTTCTTTAAATCGCCCTATGTCGAGTTCAGTTGTGAAAGTTATTTTAGTGGAGAAGTAAGGAGGAAAGGTAGTTTTGTAATTCTAAATTGCCTGCGTTTCTTTACTGAAAATGATTATGCAATGATTAGGGAAGATGCCGGTCTAGAATCCTATTTCTCAGTAGTCGACCGAGTAACAAAAGAAATGTACCTCCCGTTATCATAAGCGATTGTTATGTGGTTTTGGATAATAGTACATCATTTTTAGTTCGAACTTGATCTTGCAATCAGCCTTCTTGTGCATGCGTTGTTCCTGACTGTTTGATGTGAAAGGCGTAGAGATCTGCAGGCTGTTTATTGTTAGTTAATTTTAATAGTGTTCCCTGAGTTCAAATAACATCATTCAGGGCTGCTTTTAGTAGCCTTGCATCATCCAATGCTCGATGTAATTTATAATCACCTGAGTCTATCAATTTCTGCCTTATATTTATAAAAGTTTCTGCCAGCAATTCATTACCTATGATTAAATCGCTAATGTCGCAAAGATCAAATTTCTGACGAATGCCGTTATCTGAAAAAAGCACCCTAGCCCAAAACCCATCCCAAGCTATCGCGTCACAATATACTACGTCTCCATTTAGTATGTTGTTTAGCTCATTGGCCACGTCAGCTGAAGGTCTGCCATTTAGTGATAATTCACCACGGCTTATCCCATGAATCTGTTGAGCCTCATCGCTCCAGTACGCCCAGTGTGCCATCGGGGAGATTAAAGCCTGGTACTCCTGCTGCCCATTAGTCATTCCTACTTCAATAGGGTAGCTGGATCGATGTAATCCGGAACTTTCAAAATCAATTACCCACATGTTTTCAATCATTGGCGCATTTATCAATTACGATTACTATACGTCAGCGCACCGAGCGCCAAGGCAATCAGGGTGTTTTTTTGAATAGTCATGTATCAAACAGTATCTATTCGCTCATTAAGTTCATAACATAAATACTCATAACACTGGCTGACACCTAGCGGATTGTCAAACCTCTCCTGATTGAATTTCAACCAGTGTATAACGCTGTCGATGTCTGATAAGTCTTCGTTGGGCTCTAAAATTGTAGCAATATAACCAACTTTTTCTTGGTTTAGTTTCAATAAGAGTACTTTCGCTAATTTTCTATATGAAAATGTACCTTCTTTCGTCTGTTGCGAATTTTGTGCTGATCTAAGATAAATGACATTCGACATATCCTACTCCTTGTTTTTACTTTTTTGTTCAGAGTGTTGCTCCAGCATGCGTTCCATCGCACTACCATCCTGCCTTGTTAGGTTTGGAACATAGCGGCTGTATACTTTGAACAACATCTCAGTATTGCTGTGGCCCATTTGCTTGGCTATCCATTCTGGAGACTCACCTGCAGCCAGCCATAGAGTTGCTGCGGTATGGCGTGTTTGGTACGGCCTTCTTTTACTTAAGCCTAGATGGCGTAATAAGGGGTGCCATACTTTATTTGTTACCGTTTGATGCGTAAGTGGGCGGCCAACGCTGTTACAGAACACGTAGGGTTTATCTTTTGTCATCTGATGTTGATCGCGCAGTGCTTCGTAAACCATTGATGACATGTCAACGGCCCGATAGGAGCCATCATTTTTCGTGGGTACAAACTCTCCTTCTACCCAAGTTTGATGAATCAGTATTTGTCGACGCTTAAAATCTATCTTGCTCCACATTAAGCCGTCTATCTCGGCTGTGCGCAGCCCAGTAAAAAACCGCACTGTATAGTAGCTACGGAAATCTGACCGCACCTGTTCGATAATAGTGTTTACTTCGTCAAGGTCAAAGGGCTCTACCTCCGTGCGAGGAACCTTTAGGGGTTTAATATTTTGCCATGGGGTAACAAATTCAAAGCGGTCCGATGCCTCATTTAAAATCATTCTTAGTGGCATCATGATGTGATTGATGCGAGAGGCCGACATTTGTTTAGTCCGACTCTCCCCCCGCATACTGACCAGTTTTGCTCTGAAGGCCAACACATCAGCCTTTTTGATTGTATTGATGGACTCTGCCCCAAATGTCGGGAGAAGATATTTATTCAAAGTAAGTCGCGTGCTCTTGGTGTAAGAGCTTCGCCACTCAGCACTCATCTCGGCAAACCAGGTTTCTGTAAAATCGGCAAAGCTTGGTGTGCAGGCAAGGCTTTTCGTTTTACGCCGATCAATGCTGTCGAACACATTGACTCGCTTAGAGTTGGGGAAGTAATTGGCATAATCAAAGTTGCCAAGTAATATTTCTGCTTCGATACGTTCGATTAGTTTTTTCAAACGTATCCTATTTTTGGGCTCCTCATCAAGCTTTGTGTATTCTCGGCAGCGTATGCCTTGGTAGCGAAAATCAATAAATAGCTTTCCACCACGTTGATTAACAGTTCCCATTACTCTTCCCCTTAATGAATTCCAGCCATCAATCTTTGGATATTTATGGGCTTAATCATTTCTTCCTCTATTTCTTCCCATACATAAAGAATCTTTCGGCCACCAAAGGGCCTGATGTAGTGGACTCCTTCTAGTAGGACGGAGTCTTTGAGCTGGTTGCGTATGGTGCGAGGGGTGTATTTGATGCGTTTTGAAAGCTCTTCGGTTGTCAGGTAGGTTCGTGTCATAATGATTTCCTAGTGTTCAAGTTAGATGGCGGTAGGTCTTTTTGATCTGCTAGAGGTCAATTTACCCATTATTATGATCTGTGGCAAGCATTAATGTGCTGCAGAAGGTCAAAAAGGTCTTTTGAAGATGCTTAAGTGCCACTTGTCTCGCATCATGGGCGAGAAGAAATTGAAAATTGCCGATGTGGCAAGGGATACCGGACTTAACCGAGGAACGATTACTCGGCTTTACCACGAGACTGCGGTGCGGGTGGAATTTGATGTGCTGGAAGCTCTTTGCCGCTATCTGAAGTGTGAGATTTCTGACCTTTTGGAAATCGCTGATGAAGAGCCTGAGATGGAGGGTTAGGCGTGCTCTGCTTACCAGCACACCTCTACAGAATTTGAATTAGGCACTTCGAGCGTTAATAGGTGAATTTCTGGCACCCGCCATTAGCGTTTTAGGCTGGCGCGCCGATTAATAGTCAGCTTGACCCTGGGGTCCAATGACAGATCAAACCAAAATATTATTCAGTCGGTGAGTTCACGGCTTTTAGGAAATGTCTTTGCTATTCGTAGTTGTATACAGCCATAGTGCCTCTGTGTTCACGGGGCTGGATATGATCGGGCGTAGCGTTACCCACCTCCATAGTGAGAGAAAAATGAGTATTTCGGGTGTCGCTTGTGAGAGTGGTTTACGTAATAGGAGCAGTAACTCATTTTCTTGTCATGAAAATGCAGACATGGTTGGCCTTGTTTTGCCAAATATATTGATAAACCGTTTCATGTTTTTTGCATCGTGCCATTAGATGAAAACGCCTGATGTGTCCTACAATTCGTTCGGCTGACCAGGCTTGTCTGAGTAGTTTGCAGATCAACAAGAAATCCATCTTGGTGTAGTGCTTGTTTCTCCGTGATCGTTTACGCTTTGCCCGTGTACGCCTTTGTGCTTTAGATGGCTGGTAAGTACCGTCAGTGACAGGACAGCGACTTCTATCGAATGTGGAGGGATGGCGCTTCAAGATACGTGCTATCGCACGCACTGAAAGGCTTGCTGGCACAGGGCCGATAACGTTACTCTTTCTTCATAGGTGAGCTGTATATAAGGTCTATTTTACAGCTCATCTTCTTATTTTTTTGAATGTGTCGCGGTTAGTATATGAACTCGGCGATTAAGTTGATCCTAGAGGTGCGATTGTTGCTGTTTCTGGGTCGATTAAAGTTATTTGGATGAGGGTTTTTAGCTCGGATTACCTTGAGAATTGAAACTTACATGGATGATAGAAGTTTCAATTTTTGTGGGTGTGGTCCCTGTCTGGTCTCAACTTGGTCTCAAAACCCAATGTGCTAGATAGAACGAAAGATACGCTGGGTCTTTTTAGGAGTGTTTGTTTAATAAATTCAATATCTTGAAATGGTGCCCAGGAGAGGACTTGAACCTCCACGACCTTGCGATCACTAGCACCTGAAGCTAGCGTGTCTACCAATTTCACCACCTGGGCAACGTACGAGTTAGCACTCGTTCGGGGTTGCGCACTTTACTGATTAGGCCCACTATTGTCAATTCTCAGAGGCGGCTTTTTCGGCGCGCCAAAATCCGGTAATTATCGCTAATTTATGAAGAAAAAAAACGTTCAGGCAGACCCCTTTGCTTCCCGCGAGGCGGAGAAGTATGACAACCCCATTCCCAGCCGTGAGTTTATTCTCAAACATCTTGAGGCCAGCGTTGGCCCGCTAACCCACGAAGAGCTTTGTGCCGTATTTGAGCTGGATAATGACGCAGCCATAGAGGCTTTGCGGCGTCGGCTTGGGGCGATGGAGAGGGATGGGCAGGCGGTGCGCAACCGTCGTGGTGGCTACGGCCCCCTCGATAAGATGAATTTGATTAAAGGCCGAGTGTCCGGCCACCCCGAGGGTTTTGGCTTTGTGATCTCGCCGACTAAGGACGGGGATGTCTTTCTGTCCAGTCGGCAAATGCGCCGCGTCTTCGATGGCGACGAGGTGGTGGTGCGTATTACCGGCACTGACCGCAAGGGTCGCTCGGAGGGTGCGATTGTCGAGGTGGTTGAGCGGCGTACCCAGCAATTGGTGGGGCGCTACTTTACCGAGAATGGCATTCACTTTGTGCGCCCCGATAACCCGCGAATCAGTCAGGATGTGTTACTCGTTGCCGATGGCACGGGTGGTGCCGAGCCGGGGCAGATTGTGGTTGCGACGATTACTCAGCAACCCGACCGGCGGCATCAGGCAGCGGGACGGGTGTCGAGCGTGCTCGGTGAGCATTTGGCACCGGGGCTTGAGATCGATATTGCGATTCACAATTTTGGTATTCCCAATGCCTGGTCGGCAGCACTTGAAGAGGAAGTGGGGCGTATTTCCAGTGATGTTTTGGAAACAGATAAAAACCTGCGCGTCGATTTACGCGATCTCCCCCTGGTCACCATCGATGGGGAAGATGCACGAGACTTTGACGATGCGGTCTATTGCCAGCCCGCTAGCCGCAATGGCTGGACGCTGTATGTCGCCATCGCCGACGTATCCCATTATGTAAAACCGGGTAGTGAACTTGATCTGGAGGCTTTCCAGCGGGGTAATTCGGTCTACTTCCCCGGACAAGTGGTGCCCATGCTACCCGAGAAGTTGTCCAACGGTTTGTGTTCACTACAGCCTGCGGTTGATCGCCTGTGCATGGTGTGTGAAATGCGCATCGATGCCTCTGGCAAGGTGATGCGCTTTCGTTTTTACGAAGCGGTAATGCACTCGCGAGCACGGCTGACCTATACACAAGTGGCAAGTATGATCGATCAGCGCGGCGATACCGACAGCGGTGTGCGCAAGCAGTTTTCCCATATTGTTGATCATGTCGATCATCTGCACGATTTGTATAAGGCCTTGCGTGAGCGTCGTGATGTACGGGGTGCCATTGATTTTGAAACTACAGAAACGCGCATCCTCTTTGATGCCGAGCGTAAGATTGAAAAAATTATTCCCACCGATCGCACCGAGGCCCACCGGCTGATTGAAGAGTGCATGCTCAGCGCCAATGTTTGTGCGGCAACCCTGTTAGAGAAGAGCAAATTACCGGCCCTGTACCGTGTGCACGAAGTGCCGAAAGAAGAAAAGCTCGAGAATTTGCGCGAGTTTCTCGGTGAAATTGGTTTGACCTTGCCGGGTGGTGATGCGCCTTCGCCCCTCGATTACCAGTCCGTACTCAGCCAGGTAGCGGATCGGCCAGACGCATCGGTTATTCAATCTGTTATGTTGCGCTCCATGCGCCAGGCGGTGTATCAGGATGAAAACAAAGGCCACTTTGGCCTGAATTACGAGGCTTATTCTCACTTCACTTCGCCGATTCGCCGTTATGCCGACTTGTTAGTGCATCGCGCTATTCGGGGTTTGCTGCGCAGTAAGAAGCGGGTCGCCCATCTCAACCGAGTCGAGGGTGCCGAGCTTTGGCCTTTAACGAGTAGCTATCCCTATAACGCCGAACAAATTAGCGAGGCGGGCAGTCACTGTTCAATGACAGAGCGTCGCGCCGATGACGCCACGCGCAGTGTCGATAGCTGGTTGAAGTGCCAGTATCTGGTTGACCAGGTGGGCAATGAGTTTAGCGGCGTAGTGACGGCGGTAACGGGCTTTGGCTTATTCGTACAGCTCGATGACTTATTTATTGACGGGCTGGTACACATTACTGGCCTGCCCCGTGATTATTATAATTTTGAAGCGGCTCACCATCGTCTGGTGGGTGAGCGCACGCGGCGGGTGTTCCGCCTCGGTGACAGGCTCAGCGTTATTGTCACCCGCGTTGATGTTGACGAACGAAAAATTGATTTTGATTTAGTTGAAGGCTCTGGTGATACGCGTTCGGTAAAGAAACGGCGTGGTAAACCACCCGCTAAATCTGCCGGTGAATCATCGACAGAGGGCGCGAAGGGAGGCAAGCGGGGCGATAAAAAACCGGCGGGCAAGTCAGGTAAAAAGCCGAGGAAGCGATCAGGCGGTTCAGGGTCAACGGTTGGGCGTAAAGCCGAACCTGATACAAAAACTGAGCCTGGCGTTAAAGCTGCTGCAAAGCCAAAAAAGAAAGTAAAGAAAGCGGCCACTAAAAAGAATGGAAAGAATCCGATTAAAGGCAAGAGCCCTGTTAAAAGTAAAAAGAAACCCAGGCCAAAAACCAAAGGTAAAGCAAAGTCTAATGCCAAGCGCAGAGCAGGCACGACCGATTAGATTTTGTTAACACGACAGGGTGCGGCTTTAGCCTATTTTAGGCAGAGAAATTTATAAGGTATTGCTGAGGAAATGACGCGCTAAAAATTATAAATATAAGGAGAAAGTGATGGTCGGATTAGTGCTGGTTTTTATTTTTTTATCGATACTTTATATTTTCTTTTGGCCGGTGGCGATTGAGCCAGTGGCCTGGCATCCACCCAAAGCCCCTGCCTACGAAGGGCGCTTTGCCTTTAAAAACGCATTACGTAAAGCCGAAAAGCTTTGGCGCGGTCAATTGGCCGGGCCAGAGGCGACGGCCATTAAAGACAGTTATCTCTACACGGGTTTAACTGATGGCAATGTGATGCGTATGCCTGTCGATGGCTCGGCCGACCCCGAAGTACTGGCCAATACCGGCGGTCACCCGTTGGGAATGAAGTTCGACGCTACGGGTAATTTAATTATTTGCGATGCCGACAAAGGCCTGGTTTGTGTCACGCCCGAGGGCGAGGTCAGCGTGTTGAGCGACGAGGTCGATGGCCGTTTGTACAACGTGGCGGACGATCTCGATATCGCCCCCGACGGCAAAATTTATTTCAGCGACATATCCAGCAAATACACCCTGGCCCAGGCCAACTACGCGATGATGGAAGATAACCCCCTCGGTGAGTTGATCTGCTATGACCCGGCGACAAAAAGCAGCAGTGTCGTGCTCGATAAACTGCATCTGGCCAACGGCGTGGCGGTAGGGCCAGAGGGTGACTATGTGCTGGTCAATCAAACCCTCGGCTTTTGCGTGACGCGCCTATGGCTAAAGGGGCCGAAGGCGGGGCAGAGCGAACCTTTCGTGTCGAACCTGCCCGGTGGGCCGGACAATATTACTTACAATGGCAAAGACACTTACTGGGTGGCGCTGGCCTACCCGCGCTTTCCCCGACTCGAAGCGTTAGCCTCCCAGCCCTTTAAAAAGAAACTGATGATGCGCTTTCCGCGTTTTCTGGCGCTAGTACCGGAGTTTTTTTACGGCCTGAATTTGCCGACCTTCGGCCTGCTGGTCGGTGTCGATATGGACGGCAACATCACCCATTTTATGGATGCCAAAGATAGCTCCATCGGTATGGTCACTAGCGTGCTCGAACACGAGGGTCATTTGTATTTGGGCAGTTTAATGTCTGATTACATCGCCAGAATACCGGTACCTGAGCCTATCTAGTTGCTGCCTTTTCTCTGCGTGGGCCTCCCGGTAGCAGTGTCTTACCTCAAGGAGCAACTCGCTCCAGAGTATTTCGCTACGGCCCGACAGAACCGGGTAAACTAAGCTCTGTTTAATGGCGGCTTGCCGTTGGGCGTATTGGGAGTGAGTTGTTCGAGATGAGTAGTACAAGTGAAATGCAGTGGGTCTATGGTCTTCACGCGGTACAGGCCCTGTTAAAAACCGATGCCGAGCGGGTAAAAGAGCTGCGCCTGCAGCGGGGGCGTAAAGATCAGCGCCAACAAAAAATACAGGCCCTGGCCGATCGGGAAGATATCCCCTGGTTGTGGGCGACCCGTAAAGAGCTCGATGCCCTGCTTGCCGATGAATCAACAGAGGGTGAAGAGCTAAACCATCAGGGCGTTGCTGCCCATTGCACGGCGGGCGCGATTCAAGATGAAGCCTATTTGCTGAATCTCCTGAGAGAACTTGAAGCACCGGCATTGTTGCTGGTACTCGATGAAGTGACCGATCCCCATAATCTGGGTGCTTGCCTGCGCACGGCCGATGCCGCGGGTGTGCATGCCATTGTCACCACTAAAGATCGCTCCGTGGGTATTACGCCGGTGGTGCGTAAAGTCGCATCGGGTGCGGCGGATTCTGTGCCCCTGATCGTCGTCACTAATTTGTCGCGAACGTTGAATAAGCTCAAACAAGAAGGGCTGTGGATTATTGGCACCGATGGTGATGCTCAAGATGGCGTTTATCAAACCGACTTCACTATAGGGGTCGCGCTGGTGATGGGTGCCGAGGGTAAGGGCTTGCGCCGTTTGACGAAAGAGACCTGTGATAGCTTGGTCAAGTTGCCGATGGCGGGCACGGTGAGTAGCTTGAATGTCTCCGTCGCCGCTGGCGTTTGTTTATTTGAAGTGGTGAGACAGCGACAGCAGAGTGGTAGCGACTAATAGTCGCTTACTAATTCTGACGACAGTTTATGGCGAATTCCAATTTTAATATTCCCAATTGCCTGAGCGCTTCCCGATTAGTGTTGGTGCCGGTGTTGCTGTATCTGGCCTATCAGGGCCAGAGTAATCCCTTCCTTATTTTACTCGCCGCTTCGCTACTGACAGATGGTCTCGATGGCTATTTGGCGCGACGTTGGAATCAGTGCAGTGAGCTAGGTGTAAAGCTGGATAGCTGGGGCGATTTATTTACCTACGGGGCCATGCTATTCGGTTTGATATTACTTTGGCCGGAAGTCTTTCAGCGTGAAAAATGGTTTTTCCTGCTGGGCTTAGGGACTTATTGTGTGCCGACATTAAGCTGTTTACTTAAGTTTCATGAATTGCCTCGTTACCACACCTGGTCGGCAAAGCTCGCAGCCATATTAATGGCCCCCGCCTATTATTCTCTGGTGTTACTGGATACTTCTTTGTTCTTTCGTGGAGTGATTTTTTTCCATATCTGGGTGGCACTGGAAGAAGTATTTATTACTTTTACTCTCAATAAAAACCATTACAACGTGCCGACGCTTTTTCACGCACGAGAAATGATGCGTCGTCAGCGCTATCGTTTTCGCGAACGCCGGGTGAAAATACAGGAGCGCATTGGCTTGAAGGAAAGGCGCAAAGACTGGAAGAATAAATAGAGTTAGGCTTCTCCGGTTATTGCTAAGATGATCTGATAGATTCTTACAAGTTTAGAAACACCGCAGGAACGCTGAATCCATCAATACATGCTTGTCGGAGTACTCACCATGCCAGATGAAAAGAAAGTCAGTGACAATGACCAGTACAGGCACGCGACTCGTCTGACCTTCCTGTTTCTGGTTATTTATTTAGCCGTGCAGCATTTTTATTCTGTGCAACCGCAAACCCTCAGTTATACGGCTTTTAAAGAGCAGGTGGCCACGGGGCAGATTAAGAAAATAAGCATAAAAAACGAAACTATTAAGGGTGAATTCTCCTCCCCCGCAGCGGGCACGACCGATCAATCCGCCACCTTTAAAGTGATACTGCCGCCCGTAGACGACCCTGGTTTTATGCCCCTGCTGGAAGAGTACGAGGTTGAAATTGAGGCCGAACCCACGGAAATGTCAGTGGTTATGCAATTGCTGATTGGCATTGTGCCATGGCTGTTATTACTGGCTTTCTTTGTTTATAGCAGCCGAATGATGCAGAAAAAAATGGGTGGCGGCGCTGGTGGCATGTTTAGTTTTTCGCGCTCTAAAGCACGACGCCATGCACAGGAAAGCATTCATATTGGTTTTGATGATGTGGCCGGGCTTGATCACGCGAAGCAGGACTTACGTGAAATTGTCGACTTTCTAAAAAACCCGGATAAATACCGTAGCATCGGCGCAAAAATGCCCCGGGGTTTATTGCTGATGGGCGCACCGGGTACGGGTAAAACCTTGCTCGCCAAAGCAACGGCGGGCGAAGCCGGGGTGCCATTTTTCAGTATTAGCGGCTCCGAGTTTATCGAAATGTACGTGGGGGTGGGTGCCTCGCGGGTGAGAGATATGTTTGAACAGGCTCGCAAGGAAGCACCGGCTATTATTTTTATCGACGAAATAGACTCTGTGGGCAGGGTTCGCGGCACCGGCATGGGCGGTGGCAATGACGAACAGGAACAAACCCTGAATCAAATTCTTGCCGAAATGGACGGCTTTGAAGCGGACGAAGCGGTGTTGGTACTTGCTGCCACTAACCGCCCCGATGTGCTCGATCCCGCGTTAATGCGTCCCGGTCGCTTTGACAGAAAGCTGGTGCTCGAATTACCTGAAATGGCCGCCCGGAAAACCATACTTGAGGTGCACACTCGCAAGGTTCCCCTCACCGATGAGCACTGTTTAAAAGACATTGCCGCACGCACGGTGGGCATGTCGGGAGCCGACCTTGAAAACCTGGTCAACGAAGCTGCACTGAGAGCAGCACGGGATAATCGTGAACGAGTAAGCCCTGAAGATTTCGACTACGCTCGTGACAGGGTGGTGCTGGGCTCCGAGCGCGAGGAAGTGCTCGGCGAAGAGGAAAAAGCGCGCATTGCCTATCACGAGGCAGGCCACGGCATTACCGCCTTTCGTATGGAGCACAGTGATCCACTGCGTAAGATCTCAATCATCCCCCGTGGTCGAGCGCTCGGTATTACAGAGCAAATGCCCGAAGAAGACAGGCACAACTTTACCCAGGAATATCTGGAGGAAAGAATATCCATCTTGCTCGGCGGGCGGCTAGCAGAGCAGCTTATTTATGGCGATGTGAGCACGGGTGCTGCGGATGATTTAAAACAGGCGACCCTGCTGGCACGAAGAATGGTGTCTCAGTGGGGCATGAGCAAAGAGCTAGGTTCGGTGAGTTTCCCCCAGTCGGAAGAACACCCCTTTTTAGGTCGGGACATTGCCCAGCCAAGGAACTTCAGTGAAGACACCTTGAAGCGGATTGATAGAGAAGTGGTGGCACTGGTTACAAAGTGCGAAGCGATAACGGCGACTTTATTGCAGGAAAACCTCTCCGACCTGAAGCGTCTCGCCACAGCTTTATTGGAGCACGAGACACTTGTGGAAGAGGATATTGTTAGTTTGTTAGCGTCGCCACAGGCAAGCGATAAACATTAAACAAAGCCATGGCGCTTGTATTGAGTGTGTTTATTTAAATAAGCAATGTTTGGTGTAGTCAGCGGCTTCATTGCTGGTCCAGTCACCTTTGGGCTTTTCCGCCTGTTTCTTACACCAGGCTTCTGTGCCCACTTCTGGCGCACAGGCGCTGAGTAAAAGTGCGATGCCTGCTAATAGAGTCAGTCGAGTCAGTGCTTTATTGATCATAAATATCTCTTTCTTTAAATTGAATGAAGCGTGGTTCTGATACTAATTGATTGCGTGGTTCTATTCATAGTCTGACAGGGGTGGGCAAGAGCACACTAAATGCCTGTCGCCATAAACATTATCAATACGATTCAGCGGTGGCCAGTACTTATGTTCTTTTAACCAGGCTGCCGGTCGGGTTGCCTGTTCGCGGCTGTAGGCTCGATTCCACTGCTCATCCAGAATATCGTCGAGGGTGTGCGGGGCGTTCACCAGCGGGTTGTCGGTGAGGAGCCACTCGCCACTTTCGACGTCGGCAATTTCTTTGCGAATGCTAATCATCGCGCTAATAAAACGATCAATTTCTGCTTTTGACTCGCTCTCCGTAGGCTCAATCATTAGCGTGCCCGTCACGGGAAAGGACATAGTCGGGGCGTGGAAGCCGTAGTCCATGAGTCGCTTGGCAATATCTTCTTCACTAATACCGCTGCTGGCCTTGAGGGGGCGAATATCAATAATACACTCGTGGGCGACCAGGCCATTCTGTCCGGTGTAGAGCACGGGGTAGTGGGGCTGTAATTTTTTAGCGATGTAATTGGCGCTGAGAATGGCGATTTGGCTAGCTCGTTTCAAGCCGTCTGCGCCCATCAATTTAATGTACATCCACGAAATAGGCAAAATGGAGGCCGAGCCCCAGGGTGCGGCGGATACGGTGTAGCCAGCCTCTTTCGATTGATTAGCGTCCATCAATAGCGGGTGAGTGGGCAAAAAGGGCTGCAGGTGTTTGCCCACTGCTATCGGCCCCATGCCCGGGCCGCCACCGCCGTGGGGGATGGCAAAGGTTTTATGCAGGTTAATGTGGGACACATCGCCGCCAATGTCGCCGAGGGCGGCAATACCCACCAGGGCATTGAGATTGGCACCATCAATATAAACTTGCCCACCGTGTTGATGAATAAGCTGGCAAATGTCACGAATATGCGCTTCGAACACGCCGTGGGTTGATGGATAGGTCACCATTAACGCAGCCAGTTGTTGGCTGTGTTTTTCGGTTTTACTGCGTAAATCATCAAAGTCAATATTGCCCTGTTCATCGCACTTAACGACGACCACTTCCATGCCCGCCATCTGGGCGCTGGCCGGGTTGGTGCCGTGGGCGGAGGCGGGTATCAGGCAAATATTGCGCTGGCCCTCGCCCCGGTGGCGATGGTATTCGCTGATAGCCAGCAGCCCGGCATACTCACCCTGAGAGCCTGCGTTGGGTTGCAGTGACACCGCGTCATAGCCGGTGCAGGCGGCGAGCATTTGTTCCAGCTCGATAAATAATTGCTGATAACCACTGGTTTGTTGCAGCGGGGAAAAGGGGTGAATGTTGGCAAACTCGGGCCAGCTAATAGGCTGCATTTCGGCCGTGGCATTGAGCTTCATGGTGCACGATCCGAGGGGAATCATACTGTTGGTGAGGGATATGTCTTTGGCTTCGAGGCGCTTTAAATAGCGCAGCATTTCAGTTTCGCTGTGATAGCGATTAAACACCGGGTGGCTGAGTATCGCGTCTTGCCGACGGTAGGCATCGGGGATGCCCGAGGGTGTTACATCTACCCCATCTTTTTCTAGTTCATCGGCACCAAAAATAGCGGCGATTTTTGTAATTAATTCAGCCGTGCTAGCTTCATTAAGACTTAAGCACAGAGCATCGTCACCCAGTTTTCGCAGGTTGATCTGCGCCTCTTGTGCACGTTGATAAATACTTTGTTGTTGCTCGCCAACGTCTATGCACAAAGTGTCAAACCAGCGTTGGTGACGCAACGTAAAGCCAGCCTGCGTCAATTGAGCGGCCAGCGTGTTAGTGAGTTGATGGATCTTCGTGGCAATACGTTTGAGACCATCGGGGCCGTGATAAACCGCGTAAAAGGCACTCATTAATGCCAGCAATACCTGAGCTGTACAGATATTCGAGTTGGCCTTCTCGCGGCGAATATGTTGCTCGCGGGTTTGCAGGGCCATGCGCAGAGCGGGCTTGCCCCGCTGGTCGACAGAGACACCGATAATGCGCCCCGGTGCCGAGCGCTTGTACTGCTCGCGAAAAGCCATGTAGCCCGCGTGGGGGCCACCGTAGCCCAGCGGCACGCCAAAGCGTTGACTGCTGCCAATTACAATGTCGGCCCCCTGTTCACCGGGTGAGCGCAATAACACTAAACTCATTAAATCGGCAGCGACAATGGCCAGTACATTTTTACTGTGCACCGTATCAATTAAAGGTTTGAGTTCAACGATGTCGCCCGATGAACCGGGGTATTGCAACAGCGCGGCAAAGTAATCCGTCGTTGCCAGTTCAGCTGCAGGCTCACCTTCAAACACGCTAAAGCCAAAATAAGCAGCGCGAGTTTTAACCACGGCCAGGGTTTGCGGGTGACAGTTTTTATCGACAAAAAACGTGGTGCTTTTATTTTTCTTTTGCAGGCGTTTCGCCATTGCCATGGCTTCTGCCGCCCCTGGGCAATCTCCGGCTGGTAGGGCGTATAGGCTGTGTACCAGCTGGGGTTCTCCAGCACATTGCGCTGAATAACACCGGGCACCACCGTGTCGTGATAGCCCATGCCGATGAGTGATTCGAAACAGTTATTCTGTGCGGCGAGATTTTTGAGTGCGCTTAAAGCGGCTTGTTCAGAGAGACCAGCCGGTAAATTGAGAGGGGTAGCGCTGAGAATGCTTTGGGGCACGGCACGAGTGATTAGCTCATCGAGGCTGGAGAGGCCAAGCTCGTCGAGCATCGCTGCACATTGTTGACCATCGGGGCCGAGGTGACGGGGGATAAAATCGCTTTGGCTCATTGCTGCTCCAGAAACTATTTTGTGAATAGATTACTGCAGATTGATCCGGCGTTGCTATTGTTTTAATGCAATTTACTGGAAACCAGACGATTTAAACTGACACCCGATTCTGTTGCCTGAATGGCCAACATGCGATGGGTCTCAGGGGGTATGCGCACCATAAATTTACCACTGTAATTCTTGGTGGCCATCGGCTCTGGCACCGCTTCGTTTTGTGCCTGCATGTCGGCGATACATTCATGCACCAGCTTGCGGATACCCGCCAGGGCCTTTTCAGGTGTTTTGGCCAGCCAGCTTAGGCTGGAGAACTCAGTACACAAACCCACATGCTCCTGATCTTCTTTCGACCAGGTAACACGATATGTGTAATGATCGATTTCTTTAGCCATTTTTTTACCTACAAATGCTCTATTACCTGTAGCACCTGCCTTACCTTATAAGGTAAGGCTTTGCCCTTACTATTCTAAATATTCACCCGAGGGTCGCCCTGCCAGGGTGTTTTATAAATCCGGTGGCTAGACCCCGATCGTCTGGCATTACCGAAATAGAAATCACACACTTTGCATAAGTCGTTAAAGCGTATGCTTTTGGGGCTAGCCCTCATTTGAGTGAGGATATCTTGAATATTAGCCATAGAAGCATAGTGTCACTATTGGTATCTTTATTAAATGTGTTTTTGAACGTAGCAAGAATTTACGGATACTTTTCATTTCCGTGTGAACACTCAAGTTATATGGGCTCACATGGGTATCTTTCACTCAGAATTTTATCTAATACCGATGTGGCTTGTTCAGATGAAATGGTTTTTCCAGTAAATTTTTTGTTTAGTTGCCTAATAAGGTAATCAGAATGCACATAATCCTTTTTAGGTAGGCCGCCACAGCGCTGATAAAATGCAGTGGCTGAATATGAAAAACCAGATATCCAAAGCATAGTAGCTTCTCTTGGACCGCCTTCTAAGTTGAATTTGATTAGCTCTGAACCCCAAGATTCAGCGAATGAGAACTTTGACAATAGAAGTAAAGGTAATAGTAAATTTTTCATAAGGACCATATAACACTTTGGCTGTCCAGTTGAGGCGCGGATTTTGCGCCGGAACGATACTTGAGTCGCTTGTTAAATGGGGTGCTTAGATGAATAAATTTTAGATTGAATATCTTTAAACGGAACAGGAATGCCAAATGGTGAAAATATATCCCATTGAGCATGAGTGAACTTAAATGCACTTTCAAAGGTTTGATTGAGGCACATAAAGAATTCCTTTGTGGTTTTTTGTGGAGGTAATTTAAAGCATGCCGGACAAAAAAATGTCTTTGGCCTTTGTTTAAAATACAAAGAATTTGGATCAAATTTTAAAGTCCATTTATGAGCGCAGCCTTTGCATTGAAAATCCATATATTCTTTTAACCAACTGAAATTCCCAGAACCAATTATGTCACTAGCCCCAATAGCCGTTAGGTAAATCCCTTCTATTGCCAAGGCTTTTTCTGAGAACAAAAGACGTGGATAAAATTTTAAAAAAGATTGGACTCCCGAGCCTACAGTCTCATATTTACATGCTGGACATTCAATCCTACCTGGCACTCCACTCTCAACCTGCAATTCATTTGTAACATCAAATGAATTGGCACAGCGACGACAAATCAAAGTAGGATAATCTGGAAACATCGTTTTCTCCACCAGAATTTAACAATCAACTATATAGAATCAAGCAACTAGACAGATTCTATCGGTTGCTTAATTAATGCTGTGTTACTCATTATTATCTTTACGCAGAAGCAATGCTAGTTACCCCCTCGGGCAGCGGCTCCGACTTCAACACCCCTTCCTTCTCCAGCGCCTCAACCTCGGCAGCACTCAGCCCACCATGCTCGCCAAACACCTCCTTATTGTGCTCGCCAAGAAAAGGTGCCTGCAGGTCAAGGGCATCCGGGAATTCGGAAAAGCGCAGGGGGATGCCGGGTATATCCAGTTCGCCGTAGCCACGGTCGTGAATTTTGCGAATCACCTGGCGCTCGATTAAGTGGGGGTGTTCCATCGCTTCGGGGACACTGAGTACGGGGGCGACGGGGATGTGCATGTCTTCGAGTATTTTAAGGGCGTCATCGCGGTTGTAGTCTTTCAGCCAGTTTTCAATAATGCCGACGATTTCATCTTTGTTTTCTACGCGTTTAGCGTTGGTTGCGTATTTGGGATCGTCTGCCATCTCAGGTTTGCCCATGACTTCGCACAGGGGTTTCCATTGGCGCGCCATTACCACCATAAATAAATAGCCACCCTTACATTTAAATAAACCCAGTGGTGCGGCAGCATAGTGGTGGTGCCCGCC